>Ga0209700_100489_pt1 | contig 74466 bp, 38 predicted proteins | sample SiratroredBW_FD_187528 | JGI IMG/M metagenome (GOLD analysis project Ga0209700, IMG submission 187528) | Root nodule microbial communities of legume samples collected from California, USA - Siratro red BW (SPAdes) (version 2) | ecosystem: Host-associated > Plants > Roots > Nodule | place: USA... | reverse complement strand
TACTCTTAAATTAAAAAAAAAAAAAAAAAAACTGCCCTGTGACTATCTATACCATAATAAGTGCTTTAGTGACAACTGATCGGTAGTATTTTATTTAGTTTACTGAAATGATATTTTGTTTGTGTTCTTGTAGTTAGTCTGGGAAGGACTTGGACTTGGAGGTGGGACAGATGTAGGAAACTGGAGCAGGTAAATTGATTAGGCCAAGTTAAACAAATGCAGTGACGTTAATTTGCATACTCATTTTATTTGGCATATACCTCCCGAGGTCTTAACATCTTGCTCTCTCACTCTGTATCCTCCATTGCAATATATGTTTAATCTATGGTCCTTTGATCTTACAATTCCTTTCTTGTTTTGACTATATCTTCCTGAAGCTTTTAAATTGTTTTGTTATTGCATAATTATCATTAATCTCCCATTTACAAATGATGAAATTTTTGTAACCTGAATCTAAATCTCACTCTTACAGGGAGAATGATAACAAGAAAGTCCTCCTTGGGATAGGTGGTGGACATTATGCTCCTCGTCATATGGATGTAGTATTGTAAGTAGTCAAATCGGTCATAGCGAATCCTGTCTTTATCATTTATTTTTCTGATGCAGCTATTCTACGTTATTAACTTTTGGGTTATTCTGAAAACCTATCGTTGTTTAATCTGCAATTTTCTCCCAATAAAATTGATGAGTAAATATATTATTTGGCCTTCGTCAACATTTTGATTATTACATTATCCATAAACTTTCATCATCACATTTAATGGCACTACGATGAAAGGCTGTAAATTGTACATTCAAATATATTACAAAAAATATTGACTATAAAGCTGTTTTATATTGCCTCGTGACTTAGCTTGAACAAACTTCTAAATATATATATATATATATATATATATATATATATATATATATATATATATATATATATATAAAATTTTATGGTCATGAAAATGCCTTTTTAAACCTTGCTAAAATTTTCTAAATTTTGTGAGCATTATATTTTATGTGTTTCGCTCGAATAAAGTATGGTACTTACTCTGCTTATTCAATCTAGGAAAGATAATGTATGGGTCGGTCACCTACTTTCTGGATATTCAGTGCCAATGGAAGATCCAAACCAGTCAAAAGGAGAAACAAATGTGGAGATTGGTGGAACATGGAGAGAGTCTATAAAGGCAGCATATGAGACCACTAAGTCTGCCTTTCCTGGTGGTGAAATTCTTGCACACCTAGACCACAAGTAAGCTTAATGAACATTGTCCTTATGCAACCATTATTTGTATGGCTAATGCCAAAGCAAGAACTGAATGCTATTTCTTGGTTGAGTGGTGAGCATTTTATAAAAGTATAATTCATAGCCACAAGGCACCTTTGTTCAATGTTGTTATAGAAATTTCTGTCAGCTATACCCCATAATTTGCCTAGGGCTTTCCACCTTCCATTCTCTTACAGTAATAGATTGTAAAGAAAATGGTTAGGGAAGAGTGGGAAGAGTGAAAACTTCTTTTCCACCGCCCCTCCCTCCCAGTTCAGGACTTTTGGTCATTCTTCTTCACAGGGGATTAATGAAGGGCTCCTTCCCCCCCTACTAAGGGAAAAAGTCACAAAACAAGTTCCTTGTAGAATCAACCTGGATCCTTCTTAGTTCTTCCCATTGGTTACTGTTTTCACTTATCAAGAGTCATCTGCACTCCTTGTATTGTCTTAGTTGTAGCCAAGCTTGGTATGGAGCTGTCAACACAAAGTCGTAGCTTTGAAGTATATCTGGATTTTATTTGTAATGCTTAAGGGCAGATTTATCTGGTACAAGTTTTCGTAGGGGTTTTTAGTGCCTCCATTTGATGACCAAAAGAAAAAGCAGTGAGCAAACTAGCCCCTAGGTTGCTCACTTTCCAAATCAGTTATCATTTACATTCCCCGCACCTCCATTGCTGACAGATTTTTATTACTGGGTCTGCTTGTTAGTACTCTAAGTTAACACTTTGATAATATGTTCATGTCAACTGCAAAAATTGAGATTCAAAATGAGTGTAGATGAGGTTTTTCCGCACTAGGAAGAAAAAGAAGAAAGAAGAAAACACTATACTTGCAGGGCATGCTGCGGTCATTTGGACCTTGTTTTTGTTGCCAAATTACATATATTTTGTCCTTGATTACTAAAGTGATGCTCTGGTGAGTTTGTCCTGGAATGCTAGAAAGTAATGTTCTTAGTAGTACTTTCAACGTTTTCTGTGTCTATCCTCTTTTAGCTTTTGTGGTTTTACACGAAGGAAGTGGGATCTTATGGGCCTTGACATCACAGATAGACCTTAATGTTTTTTTTCCTTTTACTCAAGTTAATCTTTACCCTAAACTAGTTATTTATTTTTTATTTTTTGCAGGAGTTTCAAGGGCTGGCAGAGGAATGCCATAACAGGATTCCTTGCAGAGCATAACATTAAAATTGGAAAACCGAATAATTTCTATTGATGGCTGACTTTGGAGGATATTATGTGAACAACATAGCCTCTGCAGATTTTGACAGACCTTTCAGTTCCCTTGAGATCACTGTGATAGTTGAAGTTTGAGATGAACTGAAATTCCAATTCTTATGAAAAACAGTATTTGCCTTATTTAAAATCATATAGCAGTACTATACAGAAATTTCACATTTATTTAATGTTCCCAATGTTTCTAAAATTTAGTTACTGGTTTAATATTTAGTGATTTAGCTGCGGTCAAACTCTTTAATAAAATGATATCAATAATTAAATAATAAATAAACAATAGCAAATAGATATAAAATAACACTATAAATAGCTAAAATAATACATTTTAGATGTTCTTTATATTCAAATATTTAAGTCAAATGTATCATTATACTTGTAGTTTAAGTTTTAACAAAATACAATGTTAATTAAAAATTACAAGTTTAAATCCAAAATAAAAAAGGAAGGTGAAAATTTGATATAATAAATTTATAAGAAAACAAGATATAAATTAATATAAAAAGTATGTTTTTATAAGATAAAGTAATAATAATATGTAAATTTAATTTATACCTTTATAAGTATATTATTAAATGTGTTTTTGTTTTATCTCAAAAATATTTTAGATTAAATTAAAATATATCGATTAAAACCCTTTTTCTACACTAATTTTAGGTGGTTTTCAAAATAAGTTTTTTAAAACGATTTTTTTTTTTTCACAACGCATTCTTTTTCTTCTTCTTTCTTTATAATGTTCTTCCTGTCTTCTTCCTCTGAACCGTTCTTTCTCTTATTTAACTAAAAATTATGTAGTTTTCACTACTCTTTTATTAGTTTAATTTTTTAACAATAAATGTAAATTACTAATATATTAATTTTTTGTTTGCATAAGAATTCGAATTCATGATATATTTCTTTCTTTTTTCTATTTCTACCACTAAGTCGACCTTATTCTCCAAATTTCTTAGTAACTTGAAGACTTAATTGTATTTATTCAAACTTACTATTTTTTTTATGAATTTTACTTCCATTTTTTTTTATATTTTGCATATTCTGTCTATAATTTTTCAAGATATTAGAAATGTTATTCTATTATAATATCTCCATCAAATATAAAATGATGTTAACACTTTTTTAACTATTGAACGGTCATTAAACATGCATTAAAATAATTGTTTTAAAATAATGACAATATTTAACTGTCGCACTTAATGAATTTTATTTTTCTTTTCTTTTTTTCCTTTCTCTTTCTAATGTAATCTTTACTTTTTTTTAACAGGATTATACCATATTATTGAGGAATAAGATAATTACTTGTTAATAAAATAATGTAAAGATATGATAAAAATATGAGAAATATTTTTTACAATAATTAATCAAATATTTAATCAATTAACATATTTTATTTATTTTTTCTCTCTAATGTTTATGACGGCCTTCACCTTAATTCCCAAACACCAAAACCTCCCAAACTACCCTTTCTTTTTTATCCTTTGTTTCTAGATTGGTCTTAATCTCCTTCCAAATTGTTCCATTTATGTGACAATTAATGCAAGTTGACATTGAATATGAAATATTTGGAGGAAAATTTTTTAGTAGCACTTTTGTAAAGAAAAAAAAAATATTTTCATAAATGAAAATTAATTTGTATACGAATTAAAAAGTATATTTAAGAGAAGCTAATAAAAAAATAATTCTTACAAAATTTCAATCTATAAAAACTTATTTTTTTTCTCTTCTAAAACTCTTCTGACTATGAATTTTCTTATATTTATTGTGATTTGTCATAAGGAAATTAAATCTTAAACTTTAAATAATATTTTACTCAAAATTTTAAGATAATAAATTTATGAATTTTATTTTTTATATAAAAATTCAACTTTTTTATTTTTACTTGATGATACTCAATTTCATACTTGAATTTTTAGTTATACTAACTCTCAAAATATATTGTATTGTAGTGGGTGATTGTTTATAGAAAGCAATAGAAGTTCGTAAAAAATATTGATGTTTGCCTTTTTCAATCTACAAAAACATTGACAGAACAGTAAGAGGTCACTCCTATCGTAAAAATAAATTACTTCTGATTTGGATTTTAAATAGAAAATTAAGTTGAATCAAATTCAATTTTAATTGGAAAAAAATGTAACATCTAGTTTAATTGGAGTGTGAAATGAATTTTAATATTATCAGATCTGTTAAACATATTGACAAAATCTTGAATAGAATTGAAATTTAGTTTAAAAGTGAAATTGAAACAATTTTTTAATATTCAATATTATTTAATATTTATGAAAAAGTATAACATGATAAAAAAATTTACAATAGTGGAAAAGGTAAGGGATGAAATGCTAAAAATAAAAATTAAGAACAAATTTAAGCAATAAGTGTAGTAAAATACGGTTAAAAAATATGAACATGAGATGTTTTTTTATCAGTCAGCATGAACAAATTTACATGTCTTAACTTCTTCTACTTGTTCTGTCTACTTGAAAGTATAAAGAATATGTTAGTATATAAATTTTATTTTTTGATATATTACAGGTAAATTCACAAGAATAAATTAGAAATAAACAACATAAGGTTAACTCAAAAATGATTTTTGCAAGTTACTATCGTTGTAGCCTATGAAGAGTGATAACAAATGATAGAATGTAAGAAGTTCATTCTTCACTTGATATCATGGATTTATGTAAGTACACATTTGCATCTTCAAAAATATTATTATATCTTTTGCAATTTATATTATTGAATAATGGATATTTTATTATCATACATAGGACAGATAAAAGCCCGAATACAAAAGTTTAGCATTTGTAAGAATTTACATCATTTTCACCTTATCTGTGCTAGGGTCTACCTAATTAAAACAACTTCACAACTTCTATATAAAAAAAATATTTTAAAAATAGAAAGAATAACACTATAATGAATATAATCAAAACAAGAAACTTAAACTTTAACCCCAAAACAATCATGAATTAAGAATTTTTTTTTTCAATTTTTTATTCACAATTTTGCTCTTCTAATTTTTTTCTTAGATTTGAAAAAATCACCTGTTCAATCATTGGTTTTGTATACATTTTCCTTTGGCAAATTGAACCCTAACCTTATATATACATTGTTTGCGTCTTAAATAAGTAATTTAACTAGTCAAATATAAAAATCATAAGCAAAATTGACTATTCAATCAAAATTGGGAATTTTCTAAAACAGAGAAACTAAAATCACACGGAAATAAATAATAGACGGACTAAAATTGACGATAAGAATTAAAAGAGAAAACAATATTGTAATTCATCAAACAAAATAAGTAGAAGAAACTCAAATCAACATAATATAGAAGGAAATATTAAGGTAAAATATACAAATTGAATTCAGGAAAAATCAATAATAAATCCCAAAACGAAAAAGTAAATAAAAAGAGCAAACATTAAAGGTATAAATTAATTGTATTAAGGAAATAGATTAAACAAAAATAATCGGAATGATATAATAAAATACTACTATTTTCCTTTCTTTAAGAGTCAATTTTAGAAATTTTATTTATTTGCTAGTTTTCAAATTTCAAGATAATTAATTATTAATTTCTGTCAATTTTTTCTTTAGTTTTATCCAAATTTGCAATTAATTATACACTTATAATTACTTTGCATTCATTGCAAAATATAAATAAAAATGTATAATAGAAATTTTTAAATTTGTTTTATAGATACAAAATGAATTTCTTAGTATCAAAATCTTAAAATACAAGTAAAAGAAGATGGAAGTTGTATTCTTTTTGTTTTTAAATGACCAACATTTAGGATTTTAAATTAAAATTAAGAAAAATTTTAAATATCATTACTAACAATAAAAGTCATATTAATTATTTTTAAAAAGAAAAACCATGTGACTTGACCAAAGTTCTCTTCTTAAAAATACACATTAGTTGGTAAAATATATTAAAAGAATATTGTATCAACTACTGTTGGAGAGAGTAGTTAAAAGAACATCATAAGTTTTTAATATTTACCAAAACAAAAATATTTATTATTTTCAGGAGAGACAGACAATAGAATAAGATTGTAGATAATGTAAAAGACAGAAGATATCAGAGTTTTGGTGTGAAATTAATTTTTTGATGTCTGAAGGAGGATTCTAAGATAAGGTACTAATTTAAAGCTCTAACAATACCTATTAAATGTAGATTGGTCCCCTCTTATACTTCACATTATATGCAAAACAAAATAACATGTCAACAATTTGAACATATTTAATTTAAAAAATCTAGAGAAATAAATGTGTAATTAAATTTTATAATGAACAAAATTGCATGTTTAGAAAACTATGAATACTGAAAGGAATTTAAGTCAACATAATAATTATATTTTAATTACAATTATATTTATTGATATAAATATTGACATTTTCTGAATATCTTTATTATCATTCTGAAACACTTATGTTCAAAAGAATATTATATTAAAATGATTTATGTTGTTGACATTTTGTCCTGCAAAAGTATACTACATTATAAGATGAGATAAATAACACTAGATTTTGTTATTATGTCACCTTTCTCCCTTGAAAACTGCCAACTATATACTTTGAAACAACCTCTTCTTCTTCTTGATTGTTTTCTGCTTTAATTTTCAACCATGGAATATTTCTTTTGTTGCCTATGGTACTCTCTTCCTCTCTCTCCCTACCTGTTTGTTGTGTGAACTGTGAAATGACTATCCACATTTTAAGTATTAGCTCTATATCTATTGTCATGTGTCTTTTTTTTTTGGTGAGTGCAGTTATATTTTTTCTTTGTAATTGACATTGGATGCAGCTTCTTGTCATATTTTTGTTTCTTTCATTGGAGTTTCTACATACATTACATATTATTATATGTTTTATGGGGCTAAGAAGGTTTAGCAACCTGATGCCAATCCCTCCTATTGGTTCTGATGATTCTCTTTTTTCCATCATGTGTTTGAGGAGTATATGTTGTAACAGACCTTGAATTTTCACTGTACTTTAGACTTGTGTTTGATTTGTTTTGGGGCTAAATCTCAATACAAACATAGCTCTAAAGGACAAAATATTGATAGGGAATTTGATGGTGTCAAATCAATCCGAGTTTGAATATTTGTAGCTGAAAAAGTTTTTCCAAAAGTTTAGGATTTCTAAACTTTTTCCCTTTGTCCTTTTATATATCTGAGTACTACCCTAGGATTCTATTCAGTTAGTCCAAAACCAAATCTTTTACCAATAAAAGAAAAAGCATGCAAGAACATGCTTTACAACTTTAAATATAAAGCATAAACTCATATGCTTATATAATGAAAAATGAGTGGGACAGGCCTAGGGGATATCAGATGCTTAAATCATAATATGGTCCCCCAATTTAATTAGTTTTCAAAATTCTGAAAGCTTGTGTTGGAATTGCACTCTAGTTCAAATTGGGTTCTGATCAATATTATTTGCATCAAAAGTTCTTCATAGATGTGTGGAAAAATAGGGTCTTACAGTCTTTGTAACAGACTGCTGAAATCCAAACAAATTTCTAAATTCTTTTATGAACAGTGAAATGTCACTTTTCTTTTGTCTTCTTGATTTAAATTATCTTTTTGAGTCACTGAAAGACTGTTAATATTTGTTGCATCATACATACTAATCTAATTATTCCTGTTTCTGATATTCAGGGTCCTACAAAATATTGAGTGATCTGGCTAGTCTTATTGATTTATTGATTGAATATATGGGTTGTGAAACAGAAAGTTTTCCATTGGTTTGAACTCTACATGGACAATGAAACTAGGTAACAAACTTTTAGTTTAATCCTGGTTTCTGCTTTTGGTATTTTTATTGTCTCCAGCAGTTATACGTACATATTCTCTTTGTGATAATAGGGGTTAGCTTATGTATTTTATTGAATTAGTTGGGTCTTGATTCTTAACTTCTCATTTCGAGTATGGTTTGCTTACTGCCATTCATATATTGTTGAATATGATTCTTCCAAGTCCGTGACATAACCATTATTGACATGAATTTACTGAATTTCTTTACGTTGTTTATTGTGTTTGTTTTATGATCAAGTAACTTTTATTGTGAAAATCGGACAAAGCAAATTATTTTCTGCTATTTGAAAATGTTTGTACAGAACTAGAACTGGCTTCTTTACCTTCAAACATTGGCCTTGGGCGTGAATCTCAACCATTTGACTTCAATGACAGTGATGTAATATTCTACTTGATGCAAATCACAACAACATAAAATAAAGGAATGTGAAACTAGAACCTCCACTGAAATAGAGACATAGAACAGATTCAAATCTATCACCCTATGACGTGGGATCAGTGGATTTCCCGACTACAATTAAAATTGATTTAGAAAATGATTATGAAGCAAAGGTCAGCAGGGTCTCTATTGATTCAGCATCTCATTCTCCTCAGGAAATAGAGTCATTTGGGATGCTTCACCAGGATATGGAATCAGTGAAAAACTCCCTCAATTCACCAATCCATGACTCGCTGGAGCAAACAGATTCATTAGAGGATTCAGCAGATCTCTATATGGACAAAAGTGTTACAGAATGTGAACCAGAAATTGTAATATGTCACGAAGAGACTAATTACAACACTATTAAGGATATTTGTGTGGATGAAGGAGTCCCTACCAAGGATAAGGTGTTTTTTTGGAGAAAAGTAGACGAAAACATCCACAAAACTTATTCTTCTATGAGTTATGAAAGTAAAGAAACAGTGAAAGACAATGCTGGGATCAATTCATTAAATCCACCAGTAACAGATGAATCTGATCAATCCAAGGATTTGATTCAGCTAGTTGAAGGAGCAACTCGAAAACTTGCTGATAGCGTGTATAAGGAGATTGTTGTGCCTGAAGATAACGTTTTGGCACAAGAGTTAGAAAGAGAGAAATCCAGGACACCAAGTGTTGAGGGTGATGAAATCAAACACGACCATGCAAAGGTATTTATTTGTTACTTTTTTTTGCAAACTTTATTTCCCTTATTTGCAAGCTATTTATTCATAGACCATATCTTGCCATATATTAGCATTGTCTGAATGAAATTCACCTTACGTTGATGACAACTTCTTTAGGAATATCTGTGAGTGAGCACTCATGTGAAGATATACATTTCATGAAGTAATGATCCTTTATTTTTAATTATTATTACAGGTTGATAATGACCCTGAGTTTCACTCCCAGCCTGAGAAGCACAAAGAAGTGATTGAGGATGATGCAGTGTTTTCTAGTCCAGCTTTGGAATCAAAAACTGAAATCCTTGGCAGTAGTAGTTTACCGCAGGAGAATGCAAAGATGGTGCATAACTCTGATCATTCGGGTCATGGAAGTAGTAAAGTTAGTGACAGTAATTGTGGTCAAACTCAAGAAGCAGATGTGAAGTCTGACGAGCAGGGTTTAAAAGATCAAGTGTTTCAAACATTAGACGAGCCAAGTTCCTTCTCTGTTGGTTACTTAGGATCTCTACCTTATTGTGGCAGCATCTCTCTTCGATCAGATAGCAGCACAGCTAGCTCACGCTCCTTTACCTTTCCCATGTAAAAAAATGCCTCAAAACTTGTTAGTTTCTCTCTTTAAGCATTGAGAAATGAATGCACTGATTTGCTTCTGATGCTTGCAGATTACAAACAGAATGGAATAGCAGTCCAGTAAGATTGACAAAAGCTGATAGTAGGCACCGCAGAAAGCAGCGGGGTTGGAAGCACAGCCTTCTCTGCTGTAACTTCTGAAGATTATCCTTCCCTGTAGCCTTAAAATAGTTCCTATATATCAATCAGTAAATTTTTCTCAGTATCAGGCATATACATACATCTCCATTGTTTGCTCCAATATAGTTCTTTTTGTTTCCCTTAATTGCATTTGTTTCTTAAGGGAAACAAAAAGAACTATATTGGAGCAAACAATTGAGATGTATGTATATGCCTGATACTGAGAAAAATTTACTGATATATAGGAACTATTTCAAGGCTATATATATATCATCAAATTTTTATTCCTTGTCAATAATTCACTGTACATGCTATTTTTGGATGTTTGTGGCATATGCTTTAAGCTATAAGAGTAACTACAGAAAACTGTAAAAGTAGTTTCTACTTGCCATATAGTTTAATGATTAAGGTCTCATGAATTTTGATATGGTTGTAAACATTTAATGCTACTTTTTCAAATATATTGCCATATAGAATGGAATTTTGACTTCCTTGCCATATTGAATGGAATTTTTTACATTTATAATTTGTTTTAGTTTTTTTTTTATATTGTTTTGATTACAAATAAATTAAAAAAATTTAATTCGTTTATTCACATTAGCAACAAAATAATCCTAATTGCAAATACTTTTTATAAAAAAATGATGTTTAAAGTTTGAGATACAATAATAACTTTTTATTTCCAATAACTTGGTTGCTTCTTTTGTCTTCTTGTCTTTTATTGTTTGAGACCTAAATATAATTTTTGCTACAAATAAGTGGATCCAAGCAAATTAGCGAATAAATATTTGAGAGTAATTGAAATATTTAGTCGTACTATAAGTTTATTGAAGTTTACGTTTTGGTAGTCGTTGTTGTTATGTCTATAATATTCTTCTACTAGTTTCTAATTATTTGAACAAATAATTTAACAATTTTTAGGAGAAATATCTAATTAAATTTTTAAAGTAGAGAACAATTTTTAATACATATTAGTCATGAAATATCTTTATGACAAGTGAAAGTGACAATTAGCATGTATAATATTAGATCTTTAACAATATTTAATTTATTTTTATTCAAATATATTTTGTATTAATATTTTAAGAATATATAAAAATTTCGTAAAAAATTAATAAATATACTAATATATTTTATCAAATGGCCCAAAGTGAATTGCATCAACGGATTCATTAATGTGAAAGCAACTTTATATTATTCATAACATGTTTTTTGAAATGTGTACATATTGCATTCCGATAAAAAAAAAAAAAAGGAATTAATGACAAATCCACGTCCTCCAATATGCTAAAGAGTAAAAATAAACAAATCTAAATTTTAAAAACGCTAACTTTTGATTTTTTTTTATTAGAATAAACCTCAATATCTTTTATCAAAAGTTAATATTTATTTATAATAAAACACAAAATACCTCATTTTGTTAACAGTAGCCACCTTAAAAATGCCATAACTCTACGGGAAATATCCACATGAAACTCATTAAAATTTGTAAACCAAACAGTAATTATGCTGTTGCTTTCTTTTATTTAAACTTTAAAAAAAAATTACCGAGTGAAACTTGTAATAAATATGGTGTAGGTGTGCTGCATCCACGCACTCACTAGTTATAATTATCATTCACTTATTATACAGAACCAATTATTGGATTTCAGATGTTCAAATAAATAATAAAAAAACTGTTTATAGAACTGACAAGATTCAAACTCATTTGTAAATTAATGAATACTTTATAAATTGTGGAGTAATTAATGAACATAAACATAGCTTAACACCACCCATAAATTCTAATTTATACTGTCGGGGATATAATAATATATCATATATTATTATATCTATATATAGGATATATTTAATGTCATTTTAAAAAAATGAATACATCAAGTTTATAGAAAATAAAATATTTATTTATTGTCTCCTGTAACAATTTACACAAATAAGAATGGAATAATTTGAAAAAAAAATCAATATATTCATCGTATCATACTATTAATTGACAATAAAATTACAATTAATATAATATTAACAAAGAAAATTACAATTAATTTTCTTTCAAGAATTTTCAATCATATATTTATAAAATAAATATAATTTGTCCTATTTAATGTTTATAGGAGATTTGTATTAAGCTAACTCTCGTTAAATAATAACATTTATTTCATAAAAATATTATTATTAAAAGTCAACCTCATTTTCTTGTATTAGTGTAGTTGTTTCATTATAATAAAACAATAGTTAACAAAAGCTTTCTTTAATTTTTAATCACTTAAAATCTTATTTATGTAATAAGATATCACATTTCTTTATTAAATTTCATGTTTAATATTTATTAGAAATTTCACATCAATTAGAAATAAGATCAATTTATAAATATAAATAAAAATAATCTTTATTTTACCAAGTCAATTTTGTAAAAATGGATTAGATTTAAGCTTACTTTTTAATCATATTGCAACTCTTGAAGTTATAGTATCATCATAAGTATATTCATTAAACATCTATAAAAGGCAACACACTCATAAGTAAATAATTATATTTTTAATTCCTTATTTGTAATAATCACACTATCTTTAAAAAGGAAATAATGATATACTAAAATGAATATGTAGATTCTAAAGACATTCTTTTGAATTATCCCAGAGATAGTTTTATATTTTTATTCCAATAATATCTTATTTATAATAATCTCTCTCAAGTTAGTAGATAAATATCAATTATACAAGATCTCAAAATCTACCTTGAGGAAGTAATGTAGGAATATAAGTTATACCTACCATACCTATGTCAAAATTATCTTTGATAAAGTGTTCGTCAATTTTAGTATGTTTGGTCTTATATTGTTATACTACGATGCTTATGACTAACTTGTTACTACAATACAACTGCATAGGGATGTCAACCTTTATTTAAAGTCATCTAATATCATCTTCATCTAAAGTCCTTCATATACACATTGAGCAAGGGGATGAAATTCAACTTCTGCACTTGAACAAGATACTCTATCTTGTTTTTTTGCTTAGAATCTTCCTTTTATTCATTCTTTTTGTTCCTTCTTGCCATGCTTCTTATGTTTATTCATCTTGTCTCATTTTCTCTATCTTTAACAAGCCCTTCACCATCCTTGTGAAAAACAGGGAAATCACAATAAGGGAGGGTTAAATTATGATTCAATAATGTCTCAAGGTTCATCCTCATACAAAATTTTCAGTTAAGATATTAGATGGTAAGTGTTTTGTCTGATGAGCTTATGCATATGCAAGTCTAAACTCTGCAACTTTGTAGTAATAAATGTTTTTCAATACATTACATATGATGAAATACAAATAATGCCACATCAACAATTTATAACATATTTGGTCAGACAAACATATATGAAATATTATTCAATTGAATTATAGATCAACCAATTAAAATAATTCCAAGAAACTTGAATGCAAATTTTTCAGTTTATTGCATACCACATTCAATCAGTTTGATAATCAAGACAATGAATGTAAATTTGTTAAAATTGCACTGGAACAAAAAATCAATTGATATTCTTAACTAACCAATTGAATTTTCAAGAATAAACTAGAAGTTAAACAAATTAATTAGATTTTGAAAAATTCAGTTTGTACAGTTCAAGAACAAAAAGAAATAAGGTAGATTCAACTAAACAATTTTATGAACACAATAAGGACAATTTCTAGAATTAATACATAGTATGTTGTATACGAAAAATTGAATTGATTTATTCTAAGAACAATATATTTATTTTTACAGAGAACATTCAATTATGTAGTAGATATATTCGCAAATCAAGATTAGAAAGAGAGAGCGATCACACGCAAGATTTATACTTATACATCCAGTCTTCCTTGCTAACAAGCAAAGAAAATTCACTAATCACACTCAATTGTAAACCTTATACAATCAAGACATTTTCTTGCACCTTGCAAGAAAGTCAACTATGTTGTTATCCTCTATCTTGCACACTACAATTCTAGATACACAACATACACACACCAACACGCTATAATCCTTTATAGCAATACAAACAATCACCCAATTAAACAAATTTTGTAAAACTAAGAAGTATCTGCAAGTAATTTGAAACAATTAGACTCAAAACTAAGTTATAGTAGACTCAAAACTAAGTTATAGAGGTCTTCCCTATTTGATGAAGAAGACATGAACAATGCAAACTTCCAAAACCAGAGAAATTCACCCAAGAACTCCTTCTAGATCAAAGATCCTCTTTGAAAACAAATCTTGATTTATTTCTTGAAAAATTCAAGGCAATTATGTCTCTATAATTCACGTATTTTTCTCTCCGTATTTTTTATAAATTTCAGTATATTTCAAACTATACAGAACACGTGTATTTAACATTGTTCTAGTTTGTTTTAAACAGGTTTAAAAATCAGTTACTTCTCATCCTGTTAGTTAGTACAAATCAATTGACTTAATATTTGATAAATCTATTTACTTTTACCAAAAATAGAATTTTTAAATATGTTTTTCCAAAACAAATCTAGTTTAAATTGTTAAGGTTTGTTTGAGTATTTTTACTGATGGTTGAACTTCTGCACTTGTTTCATCAACTTCTACATACACACACACACTAAACTAGGACAAAGTCTTCATCTCTTCTTTTTCTTCACTTTGATTGAATTTGCTTCTTGCTTTACTTCATCAAATATCAAATCTATGAGATTTCTAACAATCTCCCCTTATTTGATGAAGACAATCCAGTGTGTATGGGGATTCTTCAGTATAATCTGCAAAATAAAAAGTGTGATAGCAGAATCTGATTTTTTTTTAAATAAGCTAATTGAATTTATTACTTAATCTTACCAAAAATCAATCAACTGTATCTAAAATCATATTGGTTTATTTTCTAACCAAATCTCAAGACATCAAATTCACTTAACCTTTTTTTTCTCTGCCACAGTTGCACACTTCCCTTGAGTGTCGAATTTTGTAATCACAACTCACAATGTATTTATTTTCCCATTTACCCAGTTTTCCAAACTAGTGCATCAAATTGAAAATAGAAATTATAATTTTCAGACATTTAAATTGAAAGATAAAGATTATTTCATTGATAGCTCAAAACCATTACAAGGATAGAGATAATGCAGAAACATAAACACATTAATCATGGGACACCAACAGCAAAACAATATCATCAGCAGAAAAACATTAGAAATAGGGCTAGATCAACAGAACCTAAAACTAAGCAAGACCAATACTAACCAACTAGACACATCACACTTTCTCCCTATTATATTCATTGAATATGAGAGAAAGATATAATGAATACCAGGATGAAATGACAAATATATGGTTGTGCATGTTATTCATTAGGTGATGTGTCATATGCAATCTCTGCAAGCTGCTCTTGCACTGTTTCGATTTGAAGATTCAAATGCTGGAACCTTGTAGTACAAAACTCATAGTGGTTTATCTATACCATAGTGAGATGGTCCAATTTCCCTATGAGAATTTGCTTAAATCGATAGAGGGATTCTCCTCTATCCATCTGTGGAACGAAAGGCACCATTGCCATTTCTCCTGGAGCAACTCCAATACTTGTTCCCACACTATCACCTTCTTCAACGTTTTCTTCCGCGGCAGCAACAACAACACACTCCTCTGCTTGGCTAACCTAGTGATCATCATCAATCTTCAATACAATCTTGTGGAAGGTTGTAGCAATTACCTCATGATGTGGCTTTACTATCTCTATGAGTTCCCTGTCAATATCAACACCAAAATATTCTACCAGTTTAGAAACCAAGACAACGTATGGGATCTTGTACTCTGCCAACCTTTTTGTTTTTTACCATGTTCCTTCATAACATGAATCCATTTTACATCCACTTTGTTGATGATACAATGCACGAGGATCAAATTTTTCTTAGTGAGAATGGCATAATTATGGCCTCTCGGGGTAATGAGCCATACTATTACAAATGTTGTGATCCTAGGATTCATAACCAACCCACCAACGTGGAAGCCTCTTATAGCAGCCCTAGGGTTCCTCGAATAACTTCTTAAAGGCTGCACCTTATTGAAATTCTCTAGAGTCATCGTATTTCCTTATCAAACCGTCACTCCACTAGGCTTTATCTCAACAATTATTTTCCAAACTGCAAGAGTAATGTCCATGTATACTCCTTTCACATGTGAAGTCATCTTGTCACCATCTATCTCCAGATTTGTGAAGAATACCTTCACAAGATCTGGGTAGAAGTTTCCAATTAGATTAAGGAACTTCTCGAGTTTTTGGTGCTTGAGCAACTTTCTCACCTCCAAAATTTTTCTTCCTTCAGCCATGCCAAAATAATTTAAACAATTAGTCTCAAAACTAAGTTACATAACACTTCCCTGTTTGATGAAGAAGACATGAACAATGTAGACTTCCAAAATCAGTGAAATCCACCTAAGAACTCCTTCTAGATCAAAGATCCTCTTTGAAAACAAATCTTGATTTCTATCTTGAAAATTCAAGGCACTTCTCTCTCTATAATTCATGTATTTTCCTCTCTATATTTTTTGTAAATTTAAATATATTTCAAACAGTACAAAACACGAGTATTTGACAGTGTTCTAGTTTGTTCTAAGGAATTTAAAAATCAATTACTTCTCAGCCTATTAGTTGGTACAAATCAATTGATTTAATATTTGATGAATCGATGCTTTTTTTTTTCAAGAACATAATTTTTAAAATATGTTTTTCCAAAACAGTTTCAGTTTAAATTGTTATGGTTTCTTGAGTATTTTTACTGATGGTTATGGTTAAACTTCTGCACTTGTTCCCATTAAATTCTACACACACACACACAAACACAAACACCAAACTAGGAAAAAAAATCTTCATCTCTTCTTTGTCTTCAATTCGATTGAATTTGCTTCTTGCTTGACTTCATCAAATGCTAAATATGTGAGATTTTTAATAGGAAGTTGAATTTAATAGAAATTAGGATTTTAGGTTAAATGAGTGATAAGGACAAGCAACGCCACTTCCATGAAGAAGGATAAGCTATGGAGATGCTATAAGGGGATGGAAAAATCCTTGATAAGTCTAGTAGTTGATTCAGCTAAGAACCTAGGAGATTCACTCTCACCAATTTGCAAAATGCATAATGTGTCCTTCTTAATTCCCAAAATGTTTAAATACAAATTTAGGTTATAAGTTTGTCTCATTTGAAAGTAAATAAAAGAAAATTAAAATTCTTATTAGTCTTTCTCCTAGTTCTCTAAGCTCATTAGTATGTAATCAGCCTAGTCTCCTCCATATGGTTGGCCTTCAATAGTTTGGCTTTCAGCAGATCGGTCACTTTGTATTGCAATGCTTCTTGAGTCTTCGTAAGCTTTTCTCTGGTCATGGACCCACCTAAGTTTTGAATTGGATGTTTGGACTTCATTTTTTGCTTTGTGGGCTTGGGCTTTATCATCATGGCCTCATGGAGCTAGGCTTGGATGTCCACATCATAGTCACTCTTCACTAACCCCTTGACTATTCTTTACTCAAGCCACTTCTAGTTCACACTAAATATTCTTTGCACCTAGCCACTCTTAGCTAACCAAGTATTCTTTCGAATCTCAGCTACTCATAGTTGAATCCATCAAGGAGAATTCTTTCCCTAGCCACTCTTAGCTCAACCAAGTATTCTTTACAAAGTCACTCATGACTTAACTAAGTATTCTTTGGACACTTAACCGTTCTTGACTACTCCCTTTAATATTGTTTTCCAAGGTCTGAAGGTTTGATCAACAAATCATCGGATCTAACGATTAAGGGGGATTACATCTTACGACAACTATAAGGTTTCAGTTTTCTCTCCTAGTTTAGATCTTCATGCATTCTAAGAAGAGTTTGCATCTTTTGACGTGCATAAGGTTAAGCACTCTTTTCTAGGTACTTGTATAAACACTTTTGATGTTCTCTTTCAAGATCTAATGGATCCATATATCTGGTAATTCTCTAAACTATGGATCCTTTTCTAAAACTTTGAGCATTGCTCAACATCTAAGTAACATTTTGGCATAGTATGTCTTCTCTTCTCTCTTTTTTCTTCTTGGTGACGGGCTTAATTTGGAGAATTCATGATTCACGTATTAAATACATTATTAAACTTAATTCTCTTGATTTTTTTAAAAATAATTTTCGACAAGATGAAAAACATTAAGAAAGATTTGAAATGCATTAAACTTATTTTTTTATAACATATGCTCACATGACACAATGAATCAATAAAAGTAACAAACCCTTTTTCCTTAAAGAAATATTTTAAAACAAAATCCTAATTAGAGTGAATTAAATCAAAAAGGAAAATACTCTTTTTTTTATTGGGATAAGATACATGGTGGTTTTGATACAGTATAAAATAGTTCCAGAATAAAAACCAACATAGAATTTAACTTTGGAGACAAATAAGATAACACCTGAATATATTTTTAACAGAAAAGTTTAAATTGAAAAAATTCAGTTATTTAGTTTTTATTTTTATAATAACAACCACCAACTCTCTCTCTAAGAAGATATTTTGTTTTATTTTTATAAAAGCTACCAAATCTTTCTCTCACACACAAAAGTTGTTCTTCCACATTTATTTTCTTTCTCTCTAAAAGTATACCTTCCTTCCTTATCAAAATGATGATCGGTGGTCACTTTTATATTCCTAGCATCGGGTAAAGCAAAAATGTCCGATCAGATTCTTAAACAGAGTTAGATTGCTCGTGATTTTAGATTTTTGGAACTCCTTTAAGTATCTCTACTCTATAGAGGTAGGGAAGCTAATTGTATGTTTATCTTATGTTAGTTTGAAATAGTGATTTATCTAAAATGTTGATTTTGGTAAAGGAAACTAATTGTATGTTTTTTATGTATTGTAATTATTTGTTTTATTAAGTATGAATTGGATGAATTTAAAATAAATTGAGTGAATGTTTATATATGATGTAGTATCAATTTTTGTGAATAATATGGAATGGTGATCGAGACATAGTATCTTCAAACAAGGAGATACTAGTGTTGAGATTGTTAGGATGTTTATTGTTTTAGGATTTGATGTAAAGAGGTATCCTAACTCTACTCGTACATTGAATTCAGATAGATGGAGATTACCGAGGGGCGATTGGTTAAAGTCAAAGGAGGTTCATATGGACATGTCCGAGGTTTTAAATATGAGTTGATCAGAATAGTAAATATGGATTAACCTTGTGCATATAGGAACTGATTCGAGGTTTGAAATATGAACTAATCAAAATAGACTGTATCCGAGGTTTGAAATAGGAACTGATTGGAAAAAATGGATGATATATGACAGGTGCACACCTCTAAGTCTAACTCAATGCATAAGTCTTCCAAAAGTAGAGAGTCTAGTGTCCTTGTATATGAGTCAACATATGTATGATATGAGCTGAATTATGAAATCTTAATTTGTTGTGATTTGGCTGAAAGAGAAATTTAATTTATGAAAATACATTTTTTTAAACTCTCTAGCTTATCCTTCTTTTTGTACGATATTTTTTTGTTTTTAAATTTATGACGATCGTGTATTATACGTGAACAGAGGATTTGACAGGTGATGTGACTCTTTAGTGAGCTGATGGAGAGGTTTAATTTTATTTTATTTTGTGGTTGTAAGAAGAAGATATTTTGAGGAAGACAATAAGCTGACTATTGCTCGATTTTTTAGTAGCTTGAACAGTGATATAAGAGATCTTGTCGAGCTGTAAGAATATGTTGAGATGGAAGATTTGTTAAATAAGGCCACTCAAGTTAATCAACAACACAAGAGGAAAAGTATTGTAAGAATGAACTCTTCCTATTTTAACCCAACAAGTAGGAGGGACAAGTCTAGAAAGGAGGGATCCTCATCCTTCAAACTTACTAAGGTAATTCCACATGGAAAAGCTCCAAAGAGTTCCAACGAGAAAACCACTAAAATTGGGATGTAAAGTGCTTTAGGTGCTTAGAAAGAGACATTATGCTTCTGAGTGTCCTACTAAAAGAATTGTCACCCTTAAGGATAATGGAAAATACCAATGAGACTTCAGTTAGTGAAGAAGATGAAGAGGAAGCAATGGAAGGTAACTTATTAAAATCTTTAGAAGGTTATTGGGAAGTCAACTACAAGCTTTAGACAAATCCCAAAAAGAGAACACTTTTCATACTAGATGTTATATCAATGGAAAATTGTGTTCTTTGATTGTTGATAGTGGAAGTTATACCCATGTGACTAGCTCTAGACTAGTGTCCAAATTAAATTTGGATACTAAGCCACATCCTAGGCTATACAAACTTCAATGGCTTAGTGAATAAGCAAGTGGAGGTGTGCCTTTCCATGGAACAATCTACTGACAAGGTTCTATGTGATGTAGTTCCAATAAAGGCAATTCATATCTTATTAGACATATCATGACAATATGATACAAGGACAATCTATAGTAGGTTCAATAAGATTTCTTTCATACACAATGAGAAGAAACTTATTCTTAAATCATTATCTCCTAGAGAGGTTTATGAGGACCAAATAAAATTGAGAGCAAGAAGAATTCAAGAGAAAGGAGAAAAAAAGTGAAACACATAAAAAAAATGAAAAAAAAAAAGTGAAATACATCGTTAAAGAAGCAAGAGTGAAACACTTGAGAGCAAAACAAGTTGTTTGGTGAGAGAGAGTAAGGTGAACAAGGTGTTGTTGGACAATAAGCCACTTTACTTATTGTTTTGCAAAAATAATATTTTGATTGCTAATAACTCTAATAAACCTATTGTTCCTGCTAGTGTTGAGTTTCTTTTGCAAAAATATAAGGATGTGTTCCCAAAGAAATCCCAAATGGCTACCACCGTCAAGGGAATTGAGCATCACATTGATCGCATTCTTGAAGCTTCTTTACCCAATCGACCAGCTTATAGGAGCAATCCCCAAGAGACTCAAGAATTCAAAAACAAGTTGATAAATTGATGAGCAAAGGGTGGCTGCAAGAGAGCATGAGACTGCAGTGCTCTCAATAATATCACAATTAAATACAAACATCCTATTCTCAGGTTAGATGATCTCTTTAATGAGTTACATGGTGATTATATGTTTTCTAAGGTTGATTTTAAAAGCACGTACCACCAAATTAGGATAACAAAAGGGGATGAGTGAAAAATTGCATTTAAAACTAAGTATGGTTTGTAAGAACGGCGAGTAATACCTTTGAGCTAACTAATGCCCCAAGCACTTTTATGAGATTAATGAACCATGTCTTAAGAGAATTTTTGGGCAAATTTGTTAATGCATATTTCGATGACATTCTGATTTATAGCATTAATATTGATTTGCATGTTGAACATTTGAGTGTTGTAATGAGTGTGCTTAGAAAAGAAAAATTATTTGCTAATCTTAAAAAATGTACCTTTTGAACTGACCATGTTGTATTTCTGGTATTTGTTGTGAGTGCTAAAGGGGTACAAGTGGATGGAGAAAAGATTAGAGGCATTCAAGAGTGGCCTACACCTAAAAATTGTGAGTAAAGTGAAAATTTTTCATGGTTTAGCCAGTTTCTATAAGAGGTTTGTTAGGGATTTTAATACTTTGGTTGCACCTCTTAATGAGATAGCTAAAAAGTATGTGAGATTTAAGTGGAAAGAGAAACAATAGTAAACCTTTGTTGCCCTTAAACATAAGCTAACTAATGTTTTCATTCTTGCATTGCCAAATTTTACAAAATCTTTTGAAGTTGAATGTGATGCATCTGATGTGGGCATTGAGGCTATTTTAATCTAGGAGGGACACCTAATTGCTTATTTTAGTGAAAAATTGAATTGGGGTTTCCCTATGTTAGCACCAGTAGCTGTTGGATATGATTTGGTGAAATCAACACAAGAGTAAAGTCTACAATGGATCCTAGCTACAACATGAAGTGCATATAGACTTGAGGAGCTTGATAAAGTATTGGTCCTAGACTAGGTAGGGTGTGTGGTTGTGAGTTGTGTCTCTGATTTAAAATCATATGATTGCATGATTGATTATTCAAAAGTAAGCTACAAAGATAAATTTGCTTAATAATATTGTTCAAAAGATTTTAAGAGTAAAGCAAATCAGATTTTGTGAATCAAATTCAGAAAAGTAATCAGTAAACTGTTTTTAAAATTTGAACCTGATATATTTTCTGATTAAGTAACAGGATGATGTCAATTGATTGAATGGTAACTCAATTGATTGAAGTCTTAACGGTCAAAAATAACATTTTTTCTATATAAAGGGACATGCACATGTTTTCCAAAAAAACAAGAAGTACATAAATCATATTGAGCGAATTTTGTGTGAAATACTTGAGAGAAAAACGAGCGCAAACCTTGTGATCGATTGAGCAATTGTTTTTCAACAAGAAAACTATTCTTGGAGTTTTACTATTGAATTCATCTACTGCTACCTCTGATATTGAATCAGAGCTAAGTGTTCCACTCTGTTCTTAATATATTGTATAATCTGTTGAGTGAAATTATTGTGTATTGTTTGTATTCTTGATACATTTCTTGTACTGGAACTGAAGGTTACAAGTTACTGAGGGTTGTAATTGTAACTAGTTGTTTACGGAGGTTTTTGCATTGGTTTTACACCTACCGTAGGGTTCAGTAGTGTGTGGTTTCTACGGGGAGCAGTGTGTACTGTGGGGAGCAGTGTGTACTGCGGAGAGCAGTATTGTATCTTGTAAAACTGACCTTGGTGATCTTTTAGTTGAAATTTTTACTAGTTTACAAAGGACTGGACGTAGACCTTGAGGAAGGGTGAACAAGGATAAAATCTTGTGTTCTTGATCTTTCTTTCTCTCTTCTTGAACGCATTTGAGTTTTTGTTTTCGCACGATCAACAAGTAGCTCTTCACGCTTACTATTTAATAATTCAACTGATATTCTGTGTGTCTAAACTTGTTATTTCATCTGAGTAATTGACTGATAGTGTTATTAATCGAATTAACACATTAACTAGTTTCTATTAACATTGTTGAACAAAAGAACATTTGTATAACATTCTTTCTTGAGATAAGTTGCAATTTCTTGGAGTGTTCATTATCTGATTATTTCTGTGTTGTTCTGTTATTCATCTTAACTGAGTAAATTGCTTTCACTTGTTGTTCTGATAATATTTAGATCAACTGCAATAATTGTTTGTTTGTGTGCACTGAACTGGCTATCAAGAATATGTGACTTCAGTGAATTGTATTGTGCTATTTCAGTTTCTGATAAATCTGTATAATTGACTTAATTTTTTCTTTGACATACTGATTCTTGTTGTGTAATTTTGAATTGCGTTTATCAGTGAATTGGTAAAGAATATTCATTCAATCTTTCATACTTTCCAATATTTGAAAAAAAATTTTGAAAACTTTTTAATAGTTCAATTCACCCCCTATTGAACTCAGCCTAAACCTATTTTCTACATCCTAAACTATCCAACTTATGACAACAAATTGTATGCTTTAGTGTGTACATTATAAACTCGGCAGCATTATCTTTTGCCCAAAGAATTTGTAATTCATAGTGACCATGAATCTCTTAAATATTTGAAAGGACAAGGTAAGTTGAATAAAAGGCATGCCAAGTAGGTTGAGTTCCTTAAACAATTTTTATATGTCATTAAACATAAAAAGAGAAAAGAAAACATTATTGTTGATGCGTTATCTAGACAACATGCATTACATGTGACATTTTTTGATACAAAAGACTTCAGAAACATTGCATGAGTATTTCAATTGGCCCTGTAATATGACGTGCATAAATTTTGTGCATTACATTGTAAAAAGACAAAATCAAAAGTGATATCACATAGTCTTTTATATGCCCTTGCTTATACCTAAATGTTCTTGGATTAACATTTTTATGGACTTTGTCTTAGGATTGCCACGAATAAAAAGTGTCAAGAATTTTGCTTTTGTTATTGTTAATAGGTTTTCAAAAATGACACATTTCATACCTTACAAGAAGATAAATGATGTTTGTCATGTAACTGACCTATTTTTTAGGGAATTGTGAGATTTCATGGAGTGTCTAGAAGTATTATAAGTGATAGGGACACTAAGTTTCTAGGCTTAGTGCTAAATTACTTTTCTCTACTACTTGTCATCCGCAAACTAATAAGCAAACTAAAGTAGTGAATAAGACTTTAGGCACTTTGCTTAAGGATGTTTTAAAGAAGAATCTTAAGTCTTCGAAGGAATGTTTGTCTCATGTAAAATTTGCTTATAATAGGATTGTTTATATCAAAATTAATTGTTCACCACTTGAAATTGTGTATGGATTTAATCTTTTAATACTGCTTGATTTATTGTTTATGCCTGATATTTCTATTTTTAAGCATAAGGATGCACAGGCCAAAGTCGATTATGTGAAGAAGTTTCATGAGCGTGTGAAGGCACAAATTGAAAAGAAAAATGAGAGTTGTGTCCAGCAAGCTAATAAAGGAAGAAAGAAAATTGTTTTTAAACCCATTGATTGGGTTTGGGTTCATAAGTGGAAACAAAAATTCTCTAAGCAAAGGAAGTCCAAACTCCAGCCAAGAGGAGGTGGTCCTTTTCAAGTGTTGGAGAGAATTAATGATAATGCTTATAAAATTTATCTATTTGGTGAGTACAGAGTGAGTGTCACTTTTAATGTATCTGATTTATCTCTTTTTGTTGTAGGAAATGATTTTTAATATTTGAGGACAAATGCTTTCCAAGAAGGGGGCAATAATGTGGACATCCAAAGCCAACTCTACGAGACCCGTGATGAGGAAGTTCAAGCCCACAAAGTAAAAAATGAAGTTCAGAATCTAATTCAAGACTTAGGTGGGCTCATGACTAGAGAAAAGCCTAGGAAAATTCAAGAAGCTCTATAGTACAAAGTGATGAAGGCTCAACTATTGAAAGACAACCATATAGAGAAAATTAGGCTGATTACATATCTAATGAGGTTGGAGAACTGAGAGAAGGTTAATAAAGAATTTATTTTATTCCAAATGAGGGAAACTCATAACCTAAATCGTATTTAAACATTTTCAGAAATTAAGAAGGACATACAATACATTTTTGCAAAATTGGTGAGAGTGAATCTTATGGGTTCTTTGTTGAACCAACTCTTAGACTAATCAATAATTTTTCATTCTCTTGTGGCATCTCTGCAACTTATCTTCTTTCATGGAAGTGGCATTGCTTCTTCCTGTCACCCATTTTACTTGAAATCCTACTTTTCAATTTTCCTACCCTAGACAAGTTTGTTCTTGAATCCCAACAGACAAGTCCAAATCATTATTAAAAATAATGGTATTAAGTGATGATTGAGAAGGACCTAATTAAGATGACTCACATTAAAGCATTGTATTAGTCATTTAACTCATATGTTTATGGCTATAAGAAGTAGCAATGATAGTTCAAGCAGATTTTATATGACATTTTGGGTGTCAAGAATAAGAAGAGCGATAAACTCAACTAATAGTACAAGTAAAACATATTGGACATAACTAATATCCTCTATAAAAAGAGGGAAGAAAGAGTTAGTTCAAAGAAGTGACATTAGCAAACGTATAGTACCTCTTGGTTTCAGAAAAGTAACACTAATATCCTTTTTTTAAGGCGAGAATATCCTATGAAAATGCATTTAATGTATAGCTGAGAGTTTATCTAAACCTAGAGACGTGTCATGAAAAAAAACATACACAATAGGAGAGAAATATGGAAGAGAGGTTTCTTTAGAAATAGAATGAAGTAAGAAAACTTATTTTCAAGTAATAAGAAGTCATTTTTTTAATGAGAAAACAACAATTTCGGATGACATCGATGATAGACAAGTACATTTGCACCAAGCAATAAGGTACAAGCACTTTGAACTAAATGTTTATTTTTTTTTCTTTACTATAACATTTTGTTGAGATGTGTGGAACTAAATGTTTATTTTTTTTTCTTTACTATAACATTTTGTTGAGATGTGTGAGCTCAACTAAATTAATATAAAAATATCAAATGTGTTTTAAAGATTAGAGAAAACAAAGCAAAAGTATTCTTTGACATTATCGCTTCCTAAATTTTGATAACTTTATCAAATAATAAAATATCTAAAATAAAAAATACAAGACATAGTTAAGTCCTAAAATATCATATGGATGATAGAAAAAATAAAATTACATATAGATTGAATGTCTAGGAAAATAATATCTAATGTATTTTCTTAGTTGACATGATTCACGTCCTAAAATACGTCCTAAAGTTAGAAGTCTACTAAGTTGAGTAACCATCTTTTCTAATTTTGACAAGTAAGCACGACCTTAATGTTCATATAAAAAATTCAAAAATAAAGATGTAAAACAAGATACATGTAAGCCAGTTCCAAAGTAGTACATGCCTCTATATTTATGTCCTTCACCAACAATCAAATCTTACCATATTTATGTATAACATAAGATTTTAACATCAAAGGATACTAAAATATTTAATAATTTTGTTAATTGAATTAAAGAAGTGTGATTGAAATAATAGGTAGATCTATTGGTTATGGTTAAAAGATGAGGCACTTTAGTAAAGGAGAGATAAGATAATAGAGAGACATCATTAGAGATGTGATTACAAGCATCTAAGTCAATTATTCATGAAATTTGACTTTCCATAAATTTTTGAATGTAAGTTTGGAGTTGTAAATGATTGTACTATGTAGTTAAATTTCAACCTCATTTTCTTGATACTCTTTATCAAAAAACTTGAATTCAACAACCTTAGTTTTGAAGTCATATGAATAATAGAAATTTTCTAAGATATGATCCATTTTTTCGCAATACGTATATTAAAGATATCCTCTACCACTATGTCCTTCTCAAATTCTATATACTTTGACTAAAAATACAGTCGATTCTTGAAAATTTCCATCCTTAAAAGCTAAAACACAAAAAAAATTGTATAATTAGACTTTCCATGGCTAGAACTTTTTCATTAGTTAGGATGTAATCCCTAATATAGCCATAATCAAATTTCATTGCATAGAATATCATAACCATATAAAATGTGATCAACATCTTGATTTTTTTTAGGGAATCAACTTTTAAAAACATCATTAATTCTTCAGCAACAAAATAAAAGACATCATATCATGTTTTTTTTGTTTAAGAGATGCTAGCTTGTAGACATAATCATAAAGACTTTAAATATTGTTTGCAAAGATATTTGAGCCTTCTTCCAAAAAGTTGTGCAAATTTTGAAAGTTCTAGGGTTTCAATACATTGAGTTCCACCAATTTCTATAATAGAGCATAGGGTTGAACATTCAACCTTCACCATTATACAAAGTTTTCTAAAGAGATCACACTTACATCTTTTATAATTGAACCCTTGGCTAAGAAACCAAAGTTCCACAAAGAATGCCCAACAAAAATAACTTTTTCTCATTAAGCTTTTTCAATGTAACTATGGAGAGGTTGAAAAACATTGTGTTGGTCTCGAAGTCATCTATAAAAATCATGTTAGAACAAAAATACAACATCCTAAATGTTTTAATTATGTGCTTAAACACAACAAGTTGGAAGCTTGAAATACATGAAATAGCTATATCTAACAAATGCTAATAAGATCACAAATACATATGCTTCATCTGAAGAACGATAAAATCATTAATACATATGCTATCTAGCAAATGATAAAGCCAAGTTTTACTTTGTTTGATAAGTGAACTGAAGATTATTCAGATAATAAGTATAAACCAAGACTTCAAGCTAAAACCCATGAACAGTATTCCAAAAGCTTAAGTATGAAGATATAAAGAATGTCCTTTATGTCTGTTGTAGGAAGATCCGTGCCAAGCAACAACGTTCAAAAATATCTTAAGATATGAGTTAAAGCTGAAATGACTTCTAACTTCTCTAACATGACTAGTTTCAACTCTGACTAAGTTGTTTATCTTGTACGATGTGCACTTTTAACAAATGTTTGGTGTAAAAAGTTTATTATCAAGAAAGATAAGTACTACCAACTATTAAAGAGTTTGTGTAAAAAGAGTATATAATGTTTTTTTAATATAAGAACTCATCAAATGATAGCAAAAAAAGAAATAAAACAACAAAGAGAGTTCAAAGCTACTCAATGGAAGGAATACAACAACTACACTTCAAGAGCTTATAAAAAGACATGCTTCGAAGAAGAGAAGACAAGAAAAGTGAGTCATATTTTGCAACAGATGAAATTTTACTGAATTTTTTCTATGCCTAAGGCTTTCTAAGAACATTATTCGTGTTCACTCCTGCCTACTAGCAAAGAGAGCTTAAATCTTGTATATTTCAAATGACACTGCCCTTTCTAATAAGCAAAAACTAGTGATTTATTGATTACTTATATTTTGTGTCAATGTTGAGCCAATCAAGAATGGCTAGTATCAAAATACTCCATGTTGAGCCAAGAGTAGCTAGTGTCAAGAATATTTAGTGTTGAACAAAGAGTTGGTAGTATCAAGAATACTCAGTGTTGAGCCAAGAGTGGCTAGTGTAAAGAATACTTAATGTTGAGCCAACAATTTCTAATATTAAAAACATTCAATGTTAGTCAAGAATAACTTGATCAAAGAGTACTCATTGTACATCGTAGCAGTATAATACTTAGTCAAATTTGATTAGTTAGTCAAGAATTGAACACAGTTTATAAGATTAGACTAATCAATATAAAAATACTAAATATCTTTTTCTTTTCTATAATCTTTTGTATTGGATGTTATACAATTGTTTAACCAACTAAAGAAGGAAGGAAAACTTAAAATTAATCTTATGAAGATTTTTTAGCCTTTTCCTATACTTATATTGTCTGACGTCAACTAAACAAGCAATATCAACAAAAAACTATAAAATCTTTGAAACACAATTCAATCATCCCTTCTTATGTTATTTCCTATTTTTCACATCACAAAACAAAAACAAATGCCCAACAATACAAGGGAATAGAACCTAAGAGAGGGTGGGGAGATCTTCCTTTTAACCAAGATCGGGGAAGTCTAGCAAGTCCCACAAACAAAACCCAAAGCAATAGTGACATGTGGGTTTCACATGCTTGAGTTTCAGCGTAATGAAAGGTGGCATGTGGAGACACATGCAACTATTTCTCACTATAACATTGTTGGGGTTATTGATACACTTGTGAAAGGTTGTTTAGGACCTTGATCAACTCAATAGGAGATGAAAAAGACAACCTATTCGCAAGAACAAACCATTAAAAACAATAAGCATTCATCAATGAAGAAAACACAAGTACAAAACAATAAGACAAATAGAACTGAAAACTAAAATTTCAAGAATAAGTATAATACAAGTCACCAATTGACAAAGCCTGTCAATATAAGACCCAAAACAAAATAATTCTCTATTTCATTCATCTATGAAAACGTACAAAAGGAGACACTTCTTTTATAGATGCAATTCTCATCCTAGAAGAGTGTGAAAGGTCAAAAATAATTAACAAAGTTAATCCAAGTTAAGTGTCTTAATCACTTAAAATTAGGGAAGTCACATGGTCATTTCTGAAAATTAAGAAAAAGCAACCATTACAAAAGATGACATGGCATGGAGTCACATGGAACATGTACTTGAGTAGTTTCAAGTGCCATGGAGCTCTCTCTCAAGTTATAAACCTCTAATGTCTTTCTTCTCTCAAGTTCTATACAAATTCTAAGACTCTTCAAGCTCTATTCTTTTTATCTCTTTTTCTAAAGTCTTGGTTTGTCTTTTAGTTTTGACTTTTTTCATTTGCTTCTTTAATTTGTTTTCTTTATCTCTTCTTGCTAAAGTTCTTTTTATTTCTTTATGTATTTTTTTTCTTGTTTCTTAAGAGCCTCATCCTCATATGTATCAGTTAATTATAACTCAAGAAGACGATTTAGACCCAGTGGTTACTGAGCGAAACTAGATGGACAACGATGACTTGCTCTAAGACCAACTTAAGAAAATAAAGAACAAATAAAAAATACATTGAGAACTTAAAAAGATCTCCCTTAGTTGGTTATATTTATATATAACAAACGTGTGATGTAGTGATGAAAAAAGAAAAAGTAAAAGACAAGTAATTGTAAGTGTAAATAAGTATTATCGAAAAACAAATTTTGAATAAAGCTTTTTTGGTATACCATAAACCTATTCTAATGAACATCATCACCATCATTGTTGTCATTCAATTGAACTTTGTTTTTAAGATTAGGAAAAAATTTTTAAGCGATATAATTACAAAAAGTAAAATTAGTCATTCTCTCCCTTACTCAAAGTAAAATTGTGTTGTATAACACATAATAAGGTTTAAAAGCATTAAATACACCATTTAACTAGTGCTTAAGAAACTACATTATTACTTGAACATTAACATGTAGTTACATGGTCACACACATTTTAAAACTCTATACATAAGAGTCAAACTTTATGCTTGAACAATCATATTGTCACCTAAGTTCATCTATTTAAAAAAAAATTATGTTTAGTCTCATTCTCGAACTTCAAGTTATTATTTGAATACTTATATTAACATTTGAATAATAATAACTAATGCATGCACTCATGAAATCATATTTTGAGTATAATATTTCAAGTGTTATTTGAACAATATCAATCCAAATAGCAAATATTAAATAAAACAAACATACAAATTCCTTCTTAATAACTTGTATACTAAGAAACTTTTTCCAAAATGTTACTTGATTATACTAATTTCCTTAACAACATATAAACATGTTCATATCTTCCACCATCATTTACATGTCTAAACAATGCTACATTTAATAGACTATTATTAAATCCTCCTTTGTTTAATTCTAGAAATCAAATGGAGTTTCTAGTAACTTCCAAATACCAAACCCAAAGAATAACATATATACACGTATAATATATACACCCAAATCATCTTCCTTTACAAAATATCTAAATTAAAGAAAGAAAATAAATTAAGTCTCTGATAAGAAATAATACCTGGATAAAAAATCTAGTCACCTCATTTTAATCTTCAGCTTGCCACCTCTCCAAGGATATAATCTGAAAACACAATAATATTCAGATTGTTTTCTGTTCCTAAAAAAAGTTTAAAAAAAATTGAAGTTCAAATAAATAATATTTCAATAAAATAAATTATAAACATCTCTATTTTATTTAAAAATTTTCTATTCTCTTATTTATTTAAAATTTACTTCTAAAACATTACATTTTAGTTGAGAATGTTGGAAAAAAAAAAAAAAACAGCTCATATGTGATGCTTCGTGAACATAAGAACCTATCATATTAATTCATACTTACTCAATTATCTTTTTTCTCTTATTGCTTCTTTATTTCTTTTCAACTAAACACCTTTAATATCTATTTAATTTCTCATCTATTTTCATAGTCTTATTTTCATTCAACCATTTCTCCTGACAAACAACAGATAACTTAAATCTTCTCTCTTGCCAAACATATATGACCTTACTAATGGAGGTATTCATTGATTAAATAGATTTAATTATATAACTATCTATCACTTTTGTTACGTCACCTCACTCAATCACCACAGAAAATCAGCAAGAAAGAGGGGTACATTTAATATACCTCGTTAAATTAATTGCTTTCTGAAAAGGAACACACAAAAAAAACTACTTGCTTTCTAAGGAAGAACACACAAAAAAAACTACGGGTACTTTCACATAGGATACACCTGTCAGAACTTACAAATTCAACAATCCCTCTCTTACTAATTTGGTCTTATTAATCTCTCATTTTTTAACAACCTTATTCAGCTCCTCATTATTCGCTTTCCTTAATATTTTTTTTATAATATATTTTTAATTCATTTTTCTGATTCTTCTCCTATTGAATTGATTCTAACATTACTTTCCTTCCCAAAATCCACCTTGTCCTTGTCCTGAAGTGGAATTTAGGAAACTGTTCTGGTATGATTGTTGCATCTTTCACCTAACAGCTTTTCTTCCACTTCTTTCCACTCTATCAGCACCTACATCACCCTATTTGCGTCAACCCTTTTTTTCTGTTAATTCAATTCTTGAGTTTGCAACACCTGCATTGGTACATTGTTTCTCCTCGCACTTGTAAGCTTGGTGGTAATTTTAATTCCACATATTCATTCTCGATAATCCATTTAAGTTGAGAAATATGAAATATTATATGTATCTGAACATCTTCAAGTAATTGTAGCCTATAAGCCACCTGTCCATTTGAGCTATTACTCTGAAAAGATCGTAGTATCGTGCAGCCAATTTGGAATTGATCCTCGTTGGCATTGATTGTTGTTTGTGATGCCTAATCTTTGAATAAATTTCATTTCCTACCATTATTTTTGCTGAGCTTTTGTGACGGTTAGCAAACTTAGACATTTGATCTTGTGTTCGTTGTAAATGAAATTTAAGTTGTTTCAAAACTTCATCCCTAATCATTAAATCTTGCACCACCGCCTTTATTCTCGTCTCTCCTAGAATGTAACGAGTCAATGATGGTGGTGCTCTCCCAACACCACTTCAAAAGGAGTGTATTTCGCAGCTTCTTGATAACTGGTGTTGTATCAATGCTCTGTCCATAGCATAAATTGCATCCAAGTCTTTGGCTGTTCTGAACAAAAACACCTCATATGTTTCCAAAATTATGTTCAAAATCTCTATTTGCCCATCTAATTCTGGATGATAAGTTGTGCTCATATTTAACTTCATTCCTTGTAATCTGAACAACTCCTTCCAAAACAAACTCATGAAGAGAGGATCTTTATCACTTACAATAGAGGTCGGAGTTCTATACAGCCGAACCATCTTCTTCACAAATATCTCTACCATAGACCTTGTTGAATAAGGATGCTTAAGTGGGATAAAATGACCATCATTGCAGAGTCTATCCACCACTACAAAAATGACATCAAAACCATTAAATTTAGGTAATCTAATGATAAAATCCATACTAATCTATTCCTATATAGCTGCTGGAATCGGTAAGAGTTGCAACAATCCTTAAGGTGAATTGGCCAAATATTTACTTTGTTGGCACACATGACAAGTAGTGACAAATTCAGTGACTTCTTTATTCCTTTCCAATGTATAGATTTTGCAATCCTTTTAAGAGTGTGGAACACGCAGAAATGGCCCCCAATGGATGTAATGTGAAATTCTTATACTAAAGTAGGAATCCAAACTAAATTTGCTGACAATACCAATTTGCCTTTATAATGAAGTCTACCGTTCTCTAAAGTATAATTCCCATTGGATTTAAGATTTTGTATCAATTCTGTGATAATCTTCTGCAGTTCACTATCATTGTGAATTTCCTTTTCAATCTCCTTCTGATTTTGTCAGTAAGGACGTGATATAAAACTCAGCTCCATTGTATTTCCTTCTTCTCCAAAAACCCGAGTCAATGCGTCAACCGCCCTATTAGTGGCTCATGATTTGTATATATTGTCAAACTCGTAAGCTAATAATTTGGCCAACCAATTTTATTGATTTTGAGTTGTAATTCTTTGTTCTAACAAATGCCTCAAACTCTTCTAGTCAGTACACACTGAACCTCCTTCCCACCAAATATGGTCTCCAATGGCCAACACTAAAGCTATTAGTTCCTTCTCATAAATTGATTTAGATAGTGAAGTTTGGCCAATGCATTGCTAAAGAAAGGAATTGGCTTCTTGTCCTGAGATAACACAACACTAATACCTTTCCCTGACGCGTCACATTCTATACAAAAAGGCTTGCTAAAATTAAGCGACCTTAGAACAGGTGATGTGGTGAGTGCTTCCTTCAACTATCGTGTTTTTATTTATTCATTCAAAACTTTCCTTCTTCAGTAATTGTGTAAAGGGTCTCACTATCTTCTCATAATTATAGATAAATCTTTGATAATATCCTGTCAAGTCCAAGAAGCCCCTTAAGAACTTTAATTCTTGGGTATTGGCCATTGTTCAATAATTGTAAGCTTTTGGAGATCCATTTTAACTCCTTCAGAGATGATATGCCTCAAATACTGCATTTATTTCTTCTCGAAATCACATTTCTTTCCATTAGCAAAGAATTTATGTTTGAATAGGGTCTTAAGTACTAATTTAATCTGGCTCAAGTGTTCCTCTCAGGTCTTGCCATATATCAGTACATTGTTAAAAAGCACTAAGACAAACTTCCTCAAATATGACTACAAAGTCAAATTCATAGCACCTTGGAAAGTAGTTGGTGCATTGGTGAGTCCAAAAGACATCACCAATCATTCATAGTGTCCATGATACGTGCGAAAAGTCATTTTGTGTATATCTTCTTTTATCATTCGTATTTGATGATATCTTGCCCGAAAATCCACCTTTAAAAAGTAACATGCTCCATACAATTCATCCAACAACTCCTCTATCACTGGAGTAGGGAATTCATCAAGAATTGTGACTTTATTTAAGGCCCTGTAATCAATGCAAAATCTCCAACTCCCATCTTTCTTTTTCACGACTTGAGAAAGGGTTATTTCTCGGTCTAATTATCCCAACCCTTAGCATTTCCTACACTTGTTTTTCAATCTCTACCTTTATCACATAAGGGTATCTATATAGTCTCACATTCATAGCTTCAATTCCTTCTTTCAAAGGAATTTTATGGTCTCCTCCTCTACTAAGAGGTAGCTCTTTGTTTTCTTCAAAAACTCCTTAGCATTCTCTCAACATTTCTTCCAGTTGCCTTCTCTATTCTAGAGTCAACCGCGCCACCTCCAAATTTACATCCCCAATACTTGCATTTTCAGCATCCCAAAACACAAAAATAGTTTCTATTTTTATCTTTTTCCAATGCTCGAGGAGTCACTAAATTTTCCTCAACGAAAGATCTTCTTGTATATGTACCATATCTCCCTTATACTAAAAAGTTAAGAGCAGTGTTTTCTAATTTTCCTTCACATCTCCTAACGAGACCAACCATGTAACCCCTAAAATCACATCCACTCATCCTAATTCAAAAAGATAAAATATTTCTTTGATAGTATGTTTCTCTAATTTCACTATCACTTTTTTGCAACATCCTCTAGTGTCTCTTTAAAACCCATCACCTAATGTGACATTATACGAAGGTGTGTCTTCCATATCTCTTTCACCAAATCTGTTGATATGAAGTTGTGGTTGGCTTTACTATCTATCAATATTAACACCTTCCTCCCTCTAATCATTCCCTGCATCTTCATGGTATGTGATTTGGTTAACCCCTGCTGACACCTCAGACAAACTCATTTGGGGCTTCTTTCGTGTCCTGACCTTCACTCTCCCATTCTACCGCTTCTTCTTCAATCTCTCCCTATATTTGGGTTTCTTCTTCCAATTCCTCCTCTTTTTCCCCACATATCACAACCCTCAAATTTTTATAAAGACATTTATGTCTGTAACTGTAGAGTTCTCCGCAATGAAAACAGCAACCCACATCCCATCTTTTCACGTATTCAAGATATAGCAAGGTTCTAGCTGTCCCCACTACTCCGTACGTATTGGATCTCATTTCTCTTGCAGCATTGAAAGGTTCCTTCCTCTCATTACTAACAGTACTGGATTGTCCTGTTATACTGATTCGTTTATAGTTTTCCAACTTTGCAATCACTCCTGAACCCCCTGTGTATCGAAAATGAGAATGCCGAGAGCTCTCATCAACTCCTTAGGGTCATGTGAACGAATTTGATGTCTAATTTTGAGTTGTAATCCCACCAAGAAATACCCCATCAATTATTCTTCCATAAGGATTTGGGCTTCAAATACCAACAGCTCCTGGATATACTCTTCCACGCTCTCAAATGCTCAAAAACTAAGCTTCTATAACGTCCACCGAATCTTTGAATCAACGCTTCAATAAAACTCTCCCAAGATTGATTCTTTGTGCTCTATTTCCAAAACTGAAACCAGTTGGCATTACCTTCCATAGGTTATCTTTAATTGTCCATGGCAGCCACTTCTTGCACCTCAAAAAAAATTTCAATTTCAGCCACTTCTTGCACCTCAAAAAATTTCAATCTTTGAAATCCATCCTGCAAGTCCATTCCTTCATAAATAGATAATTCCATCCTCCTAAACGTTTTATCCCTTTCTTCCTCCTTCAAAATTGCTTCATATTTAAGCACTTTTTTCTTTTCTTTCGTCGTAGTTAACCGAACAGTTTTTTGAAATCTTTTAACATTGCTTTCATCTCTTTCAGATCTTGTAGATATCTTCTTTGACCATGCCCATCTCAATTTTCAACTTCACAATCACCCTACCACCTTGTTCGGTGGCCCATTCTTTTAGTGTACTCAATCGTCCCTTCATCTTGCCACACCACAACTCACCTCCGTCCAAAGAGAACCGGCAGATCAGACCAAATTTTTTACCTCACCTCACTCAATCACCACAGAAAAATAGCAAACATGAATACACTGAATATACCTGTTAAATTGATTGCTTCCTCAAAAGAAAGAACACAAATACACACAAAGGAACCGCTGCTCCTTTCATACAGGATACACATGTCAGAACTTACAAATTCAACAACCCCTCTCTCCCTAGGTTGATCTTATTAAAGAAACCAACCTCTATTTCTCTCATTTCTCTAACAACCTTACTGTCCCCACATTATTCTCTTTCCTTAATCTTCTATAATATACTTTCAATTCATTTTTCTGGTTCTTCTCCTATTATTCTCTAACAATTTTTCATGTTCAACACATCAGTAAAAAAATAAGAAACAAGCGTCACAAACTGAAAATAAAAGTGATTAATGAGAGATGCAATCTAGTCTCAGTAGAAAATCAATAGAATAGCCTACATCATGCAGGAAAAATGTTATCAAAACCTGAGTTCTAGGGATATAATTTCTCAGATTCATCTATTCAACGGAAAATTGGTTTAACTATTGTCTCGACTAGACACAACAGGGAAAAATGCAAGTCCAGCTCTCCAACCTCACCTAATTGAGAGAAAAATATATGGTACAACAACTTTTAGTTTGAGGGGAATAATATTCCCTGGATGAAATGAAATTATCTGCGATTGTAGGCGGGTGGTGGCATTGCATCCTTGTTCCCTCGTCTATTTAATGAAGAATATTGATTAGAAGAATGATGGCCATATTCCCTGTGCCCCCTCGCGTTGTTTCGTGGAGTCCAATTCTGGTTAGTTCTAGATGGTTGGAAGTTTTGGCTGTGTTGACTAACTTCATGATGATGACTAGCATATGCACCTTGTGTATTATTGATAAACCTAGCATTTTGATAATTTCCTGATGATTGGTATCCATGCCTCGAACTGCTACCCCCCCTACCCGGATGGTGATTTCTTTCATGATGATGTGATCTAGGGTGATGATAGTCATTTTTTTGGTAAGAATTTGATTGCTGAAGAGGATTGTACGCCTCACGTGGAGGGGGGTATTGTTGATTATAATCATAAGGCTGAGCAGTAGGGACAGCATTGTTAGGTACCAACTGTGGTCTGTCTTGGAGTGCGGGAGCTGAAATAGGAGGTGGCATTGCAACGTGTCCTAGGCGTGATTCATAACCAAAGGAAGACACTGGTTGTCGATGACCCATCGGTCCGGGATAAGATTTAGGAGGTCCATTATGAGGGCGGTGTCGGTATCCAGTAGTGTCAACTTTTGCCTGTAAGGAATTGACAACGAGTCTGTGTGCAGCATCTCCAAGCTCTCGACCAGATATAGATCCTGGAGGGTTTTTCCTGAAATAAAAAAAAAACCGGAGCCCCAGTCAGTTCTAGCCAACTAGATGATGGACTAAAGCTACATACAAAACAACCGTAAATCATAAATTGAAATGGGTGACTGGGAGGGAGGAAAGCGAAAGGGATTGTGTGACTTGGTGAGTTGGGTTAAAGCAGAAATAGAATGAAAAATTGGCAAAAATCAGATAACCCCAGGACTAAGTAAATCCCTCAAATGGGATGAAGGCCAAAAGATTTGTGGTTTTTTATTTTAATTTTTTAAAGAATTTAATAAATATATACAACATGAAATTTTAAAAAAACTAATAAGAAAAATGAAGTTTAATTTTGTTACTATAAAAATATTTTTCATAATTTATTTATTTATTTCTTTTTACTTTTTGATTTATATACATCCACAATACATGTTTTTTACTTTATTTCTCTTATATTTCTTTTTTTTTTATTCCATTCCTCCTCATTTCTTTTGCTCCATATTATTTCACATGCAAGCAAAACAATGCATAAAACAAAGTCTTACCTCCAATTTTCAGAATGGTGTCTCCTACCTGAATCTTCATGCCATAAAACGGGTTCAGGTTGTAGATCTCCGACTGTAACAGTCTGTATACAAAGCACATAATTTTATTTTCCAAATGCGTTACAGAATAAGTAGACGAAATACAAGGAGCTATGGTTCTTTAAACAGACCAGTGTCTTAATATGGCAAATGTTGAAATTGAAAACTAAAGAGGGAGAGGGACTTGGAAATTGAAGGGTGTAAATAAGGAGCAGCTACTAAATTTGATACCTTTTTTGGAAGTTTAACTCCTTGTGGTGGTCGGGCAATGTGTTTGTGTGCATCTGGGAGTCTGTATATCGCACATCTGAGCAACAAGGGGCAAATATGATAAATCACAGCAACTTTCACGATAAATCGTGTTCTTATTAAATTACCCAGTATCGAGAGACTTACACAACATGATTGTCCATGATATCTTCCATGCTTGCGATACAAGACCTAAAGATAGGAGGGCAAGGTTCTCCACCACATAAGGATATGTAACCATTCATTCCACCACTGCACGTATTCCTAAATAACATCAGAAAATAGTCCAGCAAGATATTAAAATTTCAAATTTGAATATATGTATAAATGAAGCAAACAAACTTGACAATTTCATGCATATGAAAACTGCAGTGAACTTCTATAGCAGCATCTATGTTCTTGTCTTGGGAGAAAAAAAATCATTAACTTTTCAAACTTTGCTACTCCAAAACACTATCCTCCCTAAAAACCTACAGCAAGGCCCACTCTAATTATCACAACATATTAGTATGCTTTCCCGTCACAATATGCCATATCTAAGCATTTAAGTACCTAAACATAGAATAGTACTAATTCTAATCGAGCACAAATACAAATGACATGCATGGTTTAAAACGTCAGCTAGGGGCATAACATGGACTTGAAAGTTAACTATGAATTACTACTATGGTTACTTCAAAATTACAACAGCATTTAACATAACAGTCATAAAATGTTCTGGCTACCCAAACCCACATTTTGATCAGCTATCTAAAATGGATTTGGGTATAACGGCTTTCTTTAAGTCCTATATCAAGTAGTATGAGATGTCCAATGGAGTATTCAAATCTTTGGTTCTCTCCCTTTAACAACAAGCTTTTAAGGGTGGGTTTCCCAAGTGCATGGGTTTAATCAATTAGTTGTCAGTGTCTCAAAAAAACGGCTATAACTTTAAAGGGTTTTGGTCAGTGAAGGGTTCTAACAAACTAGGAAACTGAGTGAAATGTCACCAAGTGCTGCCGCCAAAGGCATTAAAAAATCAACTCGTTGAGGTGGTGCCTTGATTGGGAATTGGGTATCTGCTGCAAAGTCACACATCAAATAATATGGGATGCTAGATGGAGCATTAAAGTGTTTGGTTCTCCTCCCTTAATATCTAACTTCTTAGGGTGGGTTTTAAACTATGAAGCTTGAAGACGCCTTTTACATGGCATGTCCAGTGTCCGACACGTATCGGACACAAACACTCGTACAACACGGTGAAGTGTCAAATTCAAAAAAACATTATTTTTGAGTATTTAACAATTATAACACGATTCCAACACAATTTTAAAAATGACTAATACAATGAATTTTTTAAGCTCGTAAACTTATGGTATAAGTTTCTATTATGATTATAGAAAGAAGAAACAAATCCTATATACATAATCAAGAATATTTAGATTATATATGTTTCTTTTCACTTTTTGGATTTTAGATAAATGAATTAAATTCATTTGTTATATTTAGTTAAACTTGTTCACAAAGTATTTTTGAATACATAAATCTTGATTGTCAATTTATATAATTCATAGTGATGTAACATATAGATCCATGTCCCGTGTCTTATAATTTGGAGATTACACATGTCGAAGTGTCCATGTCGTATCCGTAGCCATGTTACATAGGTTTCAAGTGCTATGATGCTTACCACTATCTTGCACATTATTTTGTTTTACTTAGTCTTTTAATGTCTTAGATATGTGTATATCACATCCAAGCTTAACTTTAAATTAAAAAGTATCAGATATCTACCAAGCAATTCTGTATTAATGTTTTCCTAAACTACGTATGCATACTCCAGACAAGTTCATAAATCATATATTATGACTTCCCATATCATAATCGAGAAAAGTTGTAACTCATGAGTCATGACCATAAATAATGTCCATCCGATGCAACAAATCCACTACTATGATCAGAAGGAAATTTGATTAAAACCTTATCATCATCCAAAAATATTGTTAGGAAATCGCAAAGTACCAGTACCAACCTTTCTTTGGGACTGATTTTGTCCTTGACAACAGCTCGTTCACTCTCTGACATGTTTTTACACTTGTTGTCGAGTGTACTTATGCAAGCAGAGAGAGGATGACAAGAATTCACAAAGAGCAAGTCGAACATTACAGCATTCCGTCGCTTTTCCTCAGGCTTATTTTTTAAATAGGATATGGAGAATAAATGTCAGCAAATTGGACCAAATGTTAATTTAAATTAAGAGAACAGAGACATACTGTTAAGAAGTTTTCAACTTTTTGAACTTCTGCAAGGAGGCGCCCTTCATCAATAAAAGGCAACTTAGCAATACCCTGCAAAGAGGAAGGACGGTATTATATGAGCTATGATGCAACCATGTCTAGAAAACACTGAAGAAAAAGGCAAAGGTAAATCAAGATTGAACCTGCCAAGCATAGCGTTTGCCATTCATGTCCACTTCAAAGTCTGAAACAAAACACTAATATTAAATAGGGAACAATATTCATAACATAGTGGAACTTCTAAAACTTAAATCAATAGCCCGTTTATATAAAGACAAACCAATTGGATAAAAATCAATGATTGGTGAGCTTGGATCCGTCATAAGTCTCCTATATGGCTCAGGAAGAGCATGAGAACTGCAGATATATGATAATTCCAATGTTACACTAACTGAATTTAGAAAGCTACAACTCCTTAGAAAAGTAAGTTGTGCAGCAAGCAAACCTTGCAGCAGGAAAGACTCCTAAAAGCTGGTCAAATGGTTTGAATGGAGTGCCCAGCTTAAAGCTAATATCAAGTTCACCAAGGCCCTTGAGATCAGACGCAAAGGGGGCATAGTGATAAGGATAAAACCTGTTTTAATAAAAAATTAATTAAAACTAACAAAATAAGACATGCAATTCTTGTAGATCCAATCTGGATTCTTGATGAAGAAAACATATAAAATTCACAAAATTCACAGGCAATAGAAGTAACTAAATTCTGTCATCCCTGCCTTGACTGTGTTTTCCTTACTTGTATCTCTAAAGCATCCCAGAGAACAATGTTCCCCATCTAGTGGGGGGAGGGGGTCTAGGAAGGATAGATTGTGTGTAACCTTACCAGAGTCACACAGCAAACAATGGTCTGGTAACTAGTGACTATAGATTGTTCTGTGGTTAATATTGTCAATACAGGTGAGATGAAAGTATTAAAGGCTTAAAACAGCATTTGTTCTAACATTACCGATAAAATAATCCTTATTTTTGTATCTGTTGCTCAGCATTAGCATCTCAAAATATCATTGGAAAAAAAAAATATATCAAAAATCGTGGTGGTGGGAGGGGGGCACCAAACCTGACCCACTAATCCTTAACCCTATGAAAAGAATAAATCAAATCTCTGAAAAACTCAGGACAAATAAAGCTAGGAACACTATCCCACCAATTATAACCTTGAGAACTAGAGGCGAACTCAACAGGTTTATCAATACATTGATTACCCTATGCAAAATATGAATATGCAAATTATTAACATTTACCAAAGAATTAATTCATCTATTATGAAGATCCCAAGGAATGATATATGAATACAATATATACACTAGTAAGGGACTCATTAAGTTCTCTAAAATCACAAGTTTACCAAACAAAGCACTTTGTCCAACTAGTGCTAACAACATCTCTAACATTCTTTCTAATAAACATTCCACCACTGGTTGAAATTTATTGAAAACTACAAAATCAAGAGAAGCTCATTAAGTGAGAGAAGAGACTTAACAAAACATTTGTTTCCGATAAATTTCAATCAATAGAAAAGTGTTCAAAAAAGAGTGTGTTGTTATCATTTATCTTGACCAATTGTAGTTCGTAGGCTAGGAATTACAGTCTGCCATTTAAGATCAGACATCACTATCTATAAAAGTATGTATGCAAACCTCACCTCAAAAACGAAATTTGTAATGTTGAGTTAAGTTTAAAGTCCTCTCTAAAATGACATCAAAACCTATCCAAATGATATTTGTTAGACCAATTGTGTCACCTCCTATCAAACTGCTATTAGACCATATATTTTATTCTCATGCTCAAGATATTCAGTTTTCACGTGAAAAGATATATTAGAGATCTCACATTGACTAGAGATTTGACCAAATTATAGAATATAAGAAGGTACAAATCTCACTTTATAAATCAGTTTTGAGTTATGTTATACTTAAAATTCACTTTCTATGAACAAAAACAAAAGCCCCATCACTTCCCTAGAACCAGGTAGATAACATATATTAATAAACAAAGAGCTAATTTCCACAATATTAAACCTAACAAAGCATACACCTACTTCAAAGCAATGTTGTAAAACTCGTAAGAGGATCAGAGAAGGGATAAAAACTCGTAACTTGAGGATCGTAACTCGACTCGTAAGAGTTACTAGTATATGAAAAGTTATATTCATAATCAGTGTATTCATTAAAAGTAATAAAAATAACTTAGACAACTAATGTTTGATTGATGTTTAGCTTTGTTTTAGCAATTCCTTTGATAATGAAGAAGACAAAAATAAGAGAATGGATGGCAATGAAATGAGAGAATATGAAGGAATGAAAGTTAACTTTTTGGCACAATTACTTTAATAACCCTAATAGAAAGGGTTTTATTTTGGGCTTGGGCCTTCAAAAAAGAGGTGTCTTCTTCTTTTAATGAAGGAAACCCTAATTTGTAAAGAAGATCTGATCCTCTGTTTCAGCGAGCTAACGCAATTACTCGTTCCGATCCGCACAATGAACGAGTTTCCTTCCGCGTCACTCGTTCTCCCCTCAAAACTCGTTTAATCGTACAAGTAAGTGAGCTTACTCGCAATTTTAACAACACTGCTTCAAAGTACCTTCTCAAGTTCTAACCAAATTCATAGATCATGGATTGCGGTAAAACTTTAGCCCCTTGATTTCTTCTAAAACCATAGAAGTCAATCTAGATAGACGATGACCCCCTGTTAAGATTTAAGTTAGGAGGAATAGCGGCACACAAGGGACCATTCCCCTCAAATAGATCATAGTCATGTCATAGGCTGACAGTAATTAGTTAAAAATAGGGTAAAAAGAATATTAAATAGACTGAAAAAGGGAAGACAAGAGGTGTTAAAAATTGTAGGATGGCACTGTCGGGGAATGCTAGGTTTTGAAATAAGAGTGTACTGTTTTTGTTTCGGTTGTCCTCTATTCTGCCACCACCCTGGTCTGGGTCAGGACAGAAGAATTTCCAATGACAATTATTTCTTGTAATCCATCCGAACCACTTTCTAACATAATATCAAGAATTGATCAGAGGGACCTCAGACACTGATACCCAGATTCACGGATAATATTAAAGCACTAAGGTCAATAAACTGCAGTAGAACAGGCCAGGAACAGGTTATTTGCAAGCATCACGCATTGCATAGTTCGGTTTCAACCAAATAAGAATCAATTCAGCAATCAACACTCAAATTTGGGTCATCACATATTTGGTCAATGTGAGGAAAGGGAAAACACCTATTAAAGGTAAAGGTAGGTAACCCAACATAATTTAAGACACATAAAGTTCTCCAGAAAGAACTAGAAAAGGAACTCACCAATTCCAAGAACAAACACCTTCATAATAATAGTGCATCACCCAACATAGGCCTTCAGTGTACTTCAAGACCTAAACATACACTGTAATAAGAAAACCTTGACCTCCATATGAACCAAAATTAGTAATACTTCAATTCATTAACTTACAACATCTTTTCGTATAGCTTCAAGTTCCTCGGGAGTTTTAGCAGAAAACTTTTCCTCATAATACCTCTCTTTCCAGCCCGGTTCTCCCAACTTAATCTGTTGAAAACAGAAATATAAGCTAAAATCAAATAATTTAAAAAGGAAAAATAGAAATAATTTTCTACAAACAAAAAATGTAGTATAAGAGTCACAATCGCAAGCTTTATATATGGATGGATGACATACTTCTCAAAAAAAGAAAGCAATAACCTAGATACAAAAAGAATTTATAAGGTTTTGCACAAAATCAATCCACCCAAAAAGGGGTAGTTTGGCACTATAAGCTAAGGCTAGCACAACTATGTGCTAAGAGATTGATTTCATAACTTTAACTTTTTATAGGTCACATGGCAACAACTCCAACATTGTCTCCAGAATACAAGAGTAATCATTCTAAATGAATGAACACTTTCAGATAAACAACTACAAATGGATGATCCTTCTGAGGCATGCAATTCAAATTCAACACTCATTCTTTGTGGAAGTAAAGAATATGCAGATCCATAATTTAACAAATTATAATGATCAAAGGTTCATCTAATTTTCTTGAGTTTTATCTTATGTTTTTGGTACATTGAAGGTTCATCAAGGACACAACTGGCAAAAAAGCTAAAAGTAGGGAAAAAAGTGAATACTATATAATAACAATGATAAAATTAATCCATTCAGTTTGTTTCATCAATTTAATTATTTAATATTTCCTTCCACTTTTTTCTTTTATAGAAAAGTTAACTAATCAGCATCAACATAAATAACAATCTGAGATGCTAACAAACTCCACAAATTTCCTCAACCTAAATTATAGTTTCTATGGTGGTCAAACCAATAACACTTGCAAACAAAAGAGACTAATCCCCACAAGCCCACAAATGTTGTTAAATTGGCTTTTCATATCATGAATCGAAGATTTATTTTCCAAATCATGAATGGAACATTCTGAGAGCTTCAGCCTAATTAACATTCAAATATCCCAAAAACCTTTCAATAGTTCCTCAACATAAATTATAGATTCTACGACAGGAAAATAAATAACCAACAACAGAGACTTATCAGCACAACCCACCAAGATTGTCAAATTGGAATTCATATAGTGAATGAAAAGATATATTTTCCGAATTATCACTTGAACCATTCTAGTGTAACGTAAGATTCATGATCATCAAGTATCAATACTTAAAAATTTCATAACAAGTATTTTAACAAAAACATTATTAGTATTTTAAAGTGAAATAGCACACTACACAGCTGATAAAGTGAGAGTGAACTTCAAAATAATGGAGAAAAAGACTAAGGGAGCATTTACTTGAACTATTGTTTCTTGTTTTCACTTTTTTATAACAAAAATGCCACCTTGTTTGTAATCTGCTTCCTGTAGTCAAATATTTGTACAGGAAACAAAGAAACCCAAAAAAAAGTTGCTTTCAATGTTTTCTGATCTATGCAAAAAGAAAACAGATTGACAACAAAATAAGAGTTTTGTAATTAAACAGTTAAAATAGAAAATGAAAACAGGAAACACCCACGGATAATTCAAACTCAGCTCCAAAGCACATAAAAATGTTTAAAAAAATGCAAATATAATTTAAACGGGATATGAATAAATACAATAGTCACGCAATTCTAACTATCATGATCCCCACTAACAATAGGTGGACATGGTAAAATTACTGCAATGTAATTAAATCCTCAGGGTTTAACCAAAAATTCACAGGCACGATAATTTATATACTATTTGTTACTTAAAAATACAAATAAAACCGCAACTAAAAATGCATAAAAAAACTAAAATACTGAACAGAAAAAGGGTAAGAACTTACCTTGTCCTCTTCAGCATTTTTGGAGTTGAATACATCAGATTTCTCACGAAGTATCTCCTTCAATTTTGTTTTCAGTTCATCTTTATTATCGTGAACCTGAAAGGTAAAGGAATACTAAACTCAGTGAGACAACAGAGGAGATAACCAGCTCATTGTAAACCTTACAACTTAACAAAACAATAAAAAGATAATAAAGTGCATCTAATTCCTCGCCAGGCTCGTACCCAGTAATAGGTTAGCCCATATATTAGTTCTAAAGAATGCCTCTCCCGAAGCAGGAAAACATACTTCTATTTCAAGACTATTCTCGGCTTCAACAATAGCAGCAGCAACACTTGCTCCTGAAGATAACCTAACAACTTTATGAGGCCTCTCAAAGTCTTCTTTTTTGTCTTTTCTAATTGATGAGGACATGTGAGAATTATGATGCCCAGATTGTTGAAATGGTGAAGGAGTTGGAGCCAAAGCAAGACGAGAACCATGGAATCGTGAAACTGCTACTAAAGAGTCTGGTTGAAATTGAGGCTCAGCATCATCTCCCCTTCTTGCTTGTGCCTTTCCACGCTTTATTCTCTCTGTTTGACGCTGAAAGCAGAATAATAAATACAAAAGAATCACTTCAGAACACACTCAAACATCTATAACTAAGAAGAAAACCATAAAGGCTTATAAATGTTTATTATCTCTCACTCAATATTATGACAAAATTTGAACGTCACTTCCTCAATAGTCTGACATATACACACTAATAACAAGCACTATTTGATGATCTCTCTCTATATCCAGTCCTTGAAGGAGAAAGAAAGAGATGCAACTAAACAGACCTGGTGCAATCGAGCTCTTTTCAGGAATATTTTATCTTCATAAGATCCAACAGCCTGAATGAAGTGCTCCACCCTGCTCAAATTTATCTGAGAAAAGGCAGTAAAGAAAAGAAACAAATTGTAAATGAACATTATTTAGATGTAAACAGGCATAGAATATCACACAAATCACTCCAGTTACCATCACATACCGTGCTTCCATTGGTTAAATAACCACCAAATTCCCTAAATTCTTTCTTGTATACTGCAATCAGCAAGTTAATTGCACCCTAGGTAAAAGAAAGTGAAATTCCCAACAAATAGATCAGTTAGAGAATCTAAACCAACACATAAAAACATTACACGTATGATTAGATAATACCAAACCAATATCATAAAACCATAATTACTGCCATAAAACAAAAGTTAAGAAATTAAAAAGGATGCTAAAGATTAGGTCTTCTATCTGCCATAACATTTAGACCACTCTTGAAAGTTCTTATCCATTTCTTTGCAGTTAAAATAATGCAGTGAATTATGCTATGATTATTTTTGTCTTAATTGATCAACTCAAATAGAACAACTGAGGTTTGAACCACAGATCACATTTTCTAGTGATTGTACCAATAAACCCATTGGAAAGGTCATATTGACATGATAAGACCCTGTGGCTTGCTTCATCCTATACTATCCAGCATAACCATTCACACGCTTCAAATTAAGTTAAATTTCAGAGCAAAGAAAGAGTTTGATATTTTATTCATGCCTCAACACAAAGTACTTTGGTATTGTTCGACGTAACAATTTAAGCTTTCTCGATAGTTAGTTCCTTGTTATTTAGACAAAAGACGAACAAAATTGACCCAAATTTTTAAAATTAGCAACCAAAGTCCAAATAGGGGGGAAAACAGTACCCATATATCCAAAAACAGTTAGGCTAAGTGAAGGAAAAATCCATGATTAATGCTTACAAAATAGAGGACCACTCCTGAAATTTGATTCACACCAAATATATAGAAAACAGGGGAGAGGGAGAGAGATAACAAATGATCTAGAATGCCAAACCTCACGAATCTCTAATGTAGGCATATGAGGTAGGAAATCATTGCCGACGAAAAAACACATGAAGATAAAATCATCAACAATGCATTCAAAATCAATCTTGAATGGAGGATTAGGTATTCTCATCTCATACTCCAGATATTCTCTCAGAGTCCAAATATTCAAGAACTGCAAAAGAAAAAAAAAAAGTATATATATATATATATAGGAAGTGAGAATTTAGGGCTAAAGTACCAAAATTATGTTGTCATATTCAATAACTTTATCTATGTATGAATTTCAAATCAAACTCTGACCTGGAAGGGTTTTTTTGCCACAACAGCCTCTCCTTTTTCATCAAACTCTCCTGCCTTCCTTTTTGCCTTTCCTTCACAGTTTGCAGCAACATGACCCATCTGACCACAGAGGAAGCATTTGTCTTGTCCAGGAGTAAATACAATCTGCAATAACACATTGTTTACCAACAATTCAATCACAAAATCTAATGCAAAGAAGCCAAAATAAATGCATAAAATAACATCAATCATTCCTCACTGTCAACATCGTGTATTTATTTAACTGCTATAATAAGCTCTAATTCATAGACACAGAACTACTCATTAGACACAAACCTCTCTAAGAATTGAAAAATGAATTTCATGCGTAGCCAATGCCAACATTATCAAATCCGCATCCTGACATCAGAACACAAAATGAAAAAACAAGTTAATTACATCCATGATGAATAAAGCAAAGAAGACACTAAATGAAACTGAAAAAGAAATTGGATTTCTTTTATTGAATAACAAAATCAATGATGAATTTTGAAGAGTAATAACAAGAAGTTGGAAGTAAGATATATACCAAACCATACAGGCAATGCCGTGTATTTGGATCATAACCTTTAAGATTTCTCTGTAGACGGATATAGGACATAATCTTATGCTCCCCTTCACCAGGAACATTTGCATCAGAGAGAATAACCTTCAGTCACACACATAAACTATAACATTAGATTAGATCCTCCTCACAAATAAGACACATTAGCCACAGTCACACAAAATATAAAATTAACTCTCTACCTTAATATTTTTCCAACCAGGATCATTGTTCATCCTAAGATGAACATAGTACTGAAGTGCAATTGACAAGACAGCCATAAATTCAGTTCCAGGTGTAATGACATTTGAATCAAAAGTCTGTGACTCTTCTTTAGGAGGAAGCTTTCTGCCCTCCTTCTCAAATTCCTCTCTTAACCTTGCTTCTTCAGCAGCCTAACACGCAAGAGAAAAAGAAGGCAAACATGGGCAAAATTCATATCTAGGCATCTTCTCATATATTTCACCATTATCTTGAAAGATTCACGGTGATGACATGTAAACCAGTATCATGAGACACATTAACCACAAAAGAAGTGATGAAAGCAAGGAACATTTGCAGTATCATCCCAGCCAGACTGTTTCAACAAAACCTATATTTTATCACAGCACTATCTCCCACATCAAGAAAATTTTACCAGTAGATGTAACCCACCAAATTAAAACAAAAAAGTGTATATATAAATGAATAATACTCAAGATCAAGGCCGCATTCACTATTTGCCATATCTATCAGTAATCAGACAACTACAAAGTTCAAGCTTTCAATTACCAACCAACAATTGCATGACATTGATTCAACTAAATTGTTGATAACAACCAAAGAGTGTAAACAATGTTTCAGTTGCAGATAGTGGAAAACGGCAGAGAACAAATAATATGCTATATCATATAGCAGACAGCATCGCAGGCATATAGCAGAAGTCACATAATGGTCGAAATATATGATATATATATATATATATATATATATATATATATATATATATATATATATATATATTATATATATATATATATATATATATATATATATATATATATATATATATATATATATTATACATATATAAGAAAACAAAGTTGTACGCAAAAAAAAATTGGCATTATATTAACTCAAAAGTTCAACTTGCTGAAGACTTATCAGAGATGACAAGAGGATGCAGGACACATGCCACGACCACAACAATGATAGTGGCCATAATAGCGGACGGAGTGGCAACGGCTATTTAACAACAGAGTGTAAGTTCATACAAAGTCCACAACAATTGCAGGATAGAGATGTGAAATTCATGTAACAATTTATACAACACTTTTTGCCCCTTTCTCTCAACCACATTAGTAATTACATCTTGTACTTCACTCTCTTTTCTCTTTTCTCTTTTCCGCCCTCTTAGTTGTAACTTTTTGTACAGTTTGTTGTCCAAATGACACTTTTCTACTAGATACCAAGAAACACAAAGATTGATGTCTATAACACATCTCGAAGCATCCAAAAGCACACAACACCAAATGAGTGTAAAAAGATATCAGCATAAAACATACCGCATCAGCTGCATCTTTGGCAGCCCTAAACCTCCTAGACCGTTGCTGGTTCATTTTCGCCCTCGGCGCAACACCGTCTAGAGTCGAACCAAACAAAACAAATAAACCTCACCAGTAACACAGATAGCGCAATTACAAATCATATAAATCACAAGAAACAGACACACACCAATAGCCATGTAGAGCAGCTTCCGCGGCCGCACCATGACAAATAGCCTGTCAATGTAGTCGAACATGCACTCAAACACCTCATCAAACGACGTTGGAGAAGGCTGCATACAAACAAACAACGGTAAAAAAATTTCTTAAGTTTGGAAGAGGAAATAGTGAGAATGAGAAATGTTACCCTATCCTCGGGGTGAAAGCACGGATGAATGATGCCGTTCATATCGAGGTAGAGGTTATCGTATTCGATGTTGTTAGGGTTCTTCTCGCTCGTGTCGACCGGAATCTTAACGCCGTCGATGACGACTGGTTCCTCTTCAATTGCGTCCACAACCACCATTGGATACTTCTCCGCCAGCCATCGATAGAACGCAGGGACACCCATCGTTAGTTAAGTCGCAAGCTAAGATTCAGTTCGCCGAAACCGAAAACCCTGTTTATCCAATCCAACTCACTTCTCTCTCAAGTCCAAAAAGAGAAGAAGAATATGCGAATTGGTAAACTGGTTCCACAGCGCGGGCGCGGTTCTTCTTGCTGCGTTATTACACTGCTATCGCGCGTGTTGGATTGCTAGGGCATAGAACCTGATCCATTGAATGGACGATACTACCCTTTTCAACATTGTTATGTGGTGATGATTTTGAGGATATTTTGAGTGCTTTTTTGTCTTTCTGAAATTCCAGGTCGGCGAGCTTTCTTCCCTCCATCCCATTTTCATTGCCATTTTATAAAACAAAATAAATTTTACATAATTGCTATTTTATTTCTCAATAAATATTATTTTTTCTCATTTATATCTAATGTACTTTTATGTGAATCTTGTAATTTTTTTCTGTTTTCTATTTAACATGTTAACTTCCTTGAACACTACATCATTCAAGATATTTCATTGTTTCATGTTTTCATGTATAATCCTTTTATCTTTTGTTCTCAATATTCACATTCTAACACCTTGTTGGAAAGATATCACGCTAAAATATTATTTTGGTCCTTATGTTTTTTAAAATTCTCACTTTCGTCTTTTATATTTTAAAATATATATTTTGACTATTTTTATTTTAAATGTTACCCAGAAATATAATTTTTTAGTTTTATATTAATTTCGTTAATATTCTTAATTTTATTTCAGTAATGATTAAAAATTTGACACAAATTAAATTAATTTCATTAATATTTTAATTTTTATTGTATTTTCATCTAAATTACTACAAATTTTTATTTTAACTATTGCAATCTTATTTCATGTCTTCTAGTTCTCTTTCACCCTCTTTTTTCTCTGCTTCTATTTTTATCTTTATGTACAAAAAGTATATATAGCAAGAGAGTTTGAAAGTTAGGATTTTAAAATTTTAGAAGGTTTCAATATGAGTAGATGGGAGACCTAAATATTTTTTTTCTTTTATACTTTTATTTTTCTTCCTTTCTTTAATCTTTCTCTTGATGCATTTTACATTCTCGAGTCATTAAATAGCATGAGAATGGAGGAGTAGTTCATTTGAGGAGAGGAATTTAAGCATAGGAATAAGTGTTTGCATTATGGATACCTTCATGTCATTTTCATAAAAAAATAAATAAATAAATTTAAGTTGAGTTTGACTTGTAGGTATTATCCAATTTTCTTGGATGTTTTATAATTCTCATTTAGGATCTAGGTCAATTTTTTCTATTACATGAATTATTGAATTAAGTTGTCTTATGATCCGTATGGATCAGAAAATGTATTTTATGTCTAAAATAAAATTACGAGGGTACAAAAGGTAATTAATTTATGACTAGAAATTAGCATTCATTATAAAAGACCTAAATCAGGGATCCAATTTAACAATTAAAAACCACAGCCTGTGTAAATTGATGCCTTCAATAAATAGATTCAATTACACTTGTTTTTTGATCAATTTGTTGAGATTTAATACTAGATTATTAATAATAACTGAATTTTGTTTCAACCCAGTACCCAAATGCTTCATCCGAAAGGCATAAACATGAGGTACGGGGAGACGAAAAGGATCACCTTCTATTTGGACTAGCCAAGAGCGATCAAAAATCTCAACGGCTAGAACATCTTGAAATTGTTCTAGAATGGTCTCATATGTTCATTTTAGTTTTTTAGTTTTATCTTTTTATATTTAATTTTAAATGTTTAAAATAATTTTTTGATTAAAAAAATTAAATTGGATTAACACTTAACTAATGTGTTCAAGGATTATCAGTATTGATTAATATATATATATATATATATATATATATATATATATATAAGAAAATAGTAAATTTTTATATAATTAAGGAAAATTATTTTTAAAATACTAATTTTAGAGTTAGTAATGAATTAGTTTACAGTTTTTAGTTGACTAATTTAAATACTTAATATTAGTGTTATGTAAATTTAATAATTGATTAGTGTTTCTGTTGTAATATGTGTTTACCCATATTGCATTATGTGATGACTTATGTGTTGGTTTTTTAACAAAAGTTATAATTAATATGGTAAAGGAACAAGTTGAAGGAATAAACTTTATTGTTTGTGTTTATGTATTTATTTTTATTTTTTTTTTTGCAAAATGCGTGAATGTTTACCATTTGTTTTGTACACAGAATGTGTGAATGTTTATAACTGTTTCTGACAATTTGCACCAGCAAATGAATGTACATGGGCTATACTTGTGTGCATGTGTGTCGATGTTGCAGGTTAGTGTAAAATTTTGGTTTCGTATTCATTGCACTTTATATTTTGTTCAATAAATTATAATATTGATGTACTGTGTTGGTTTGCAACAGTTGTGGGTTGTTTAATATGTGGGGATAGGTACACTTAGTTCATTGTCATGATTTATGGAATGGCCTTATTTGAGAATTAGGTCTTCAAGAATTGAAGTTGCATTTTTATACAATGAGGTTTGTATTCAATTTTTTTGTTAATTTTGGAATGAAATTGTTTAGTTTGCTGACAATATTGTATTGGACATTGTAGATTATTTCGGAGTGGGAGGTGTAAAACAAGTTTTGGCCGAGTTCAATAGGGGGGTGAATTCAACTCTTGACAAATTTTCGCAAATATACTTTTACAAGATGAGGAATGAAGATTCTTTAAAGAAACAATCAAAGATGATATGAAGAAGCTATCAGTAAAGGTTCGAAGTTATTCCAGAACAATAACAGTCACACACAAACAATAAGTTGATGACAGGTTTTAGTTCTGAAGAACCAGTAAGTTGTTCAGTAAATTCTAAAAAGGAGTTGTTGAAAACACTTCAAGAATTCAAAGAAAACTATTTCAAATGAGTGTTCAAAAAAGTTTTTGATAGAAAGAATCAATTATTAAACAAAACCAAACAGATATAATGTTTATAAAGTGAAGTAAAAAAGATTTCAAGAAAATCAATTTTTCTGGAAAATCAGATTGATGAACAATAACTTTAATGAATTAGAATATATAACAGTTTCAAAAATGAATTGAATAAATTGTATTTAGATGAATTAGTTGATTCAATAAAACTCAGAATATCACTAGAATGTTAATCAATTAATTCAGTTAATAAATTTTTTATCAAATTTTGAAAACAAGAAACTCAGCAAGAACTTTCAAGAAGTGTGCAAGAAAGAGAAAGAACACAAAATTTTATCCTGATTTAGCCTTCCTCAAGGGCTACGTCCAATCCCTTACTAATCAGCAAGGATTTCCACTAAACAAGATCTCAAAGATCAGTTTACAACAATACAAACTCTTGTACTCAGCAAGAACACACTGCTCCCAGCAGTGAACAATCTACTGAAACCTAGAGCAGATCACAGAACTATACATACACCACTGTATACCCAAAAAACACCTTACTGAACCCTTCAGCAGGTTAAGCACAGTATAGAACTCACTGCACTCACAGAATTACCACACTATGTAATTCACAACACCACAGTTTCTAATACAAGGAAAGAATCACGATCAACCCAACAAACAAGCAATTCTATACACAATAGATTACAAAAGTATTAAGAAAGGGTATAGAAGACTTAGTTTGATGATCAAATCAGTGTAGTATCAGTCTCAATCAATTCAAAGCTCCAGAATCAATAGTATTTAGTTCTTGATGTATGAAATTCAAAATGATCTTGATCACAAGATTGGAAGGGCGATTTTCTCTCTTTCGAAAACACACAACTCTTGATCAGAAAAAATTTTAATATGTTTTTCATGTCTGTTTCAAAGTGTGCGCCAACTTTATATAAACAATTGTCATTTAAAAATTCAATTGATTGTTTTACACATTCAATCGATTGTTTTTCTTTAACAGAAAAAAATAGTTTTAAGAATAAGTTCTAATTTTAATAATTTCTTAAAACTTTGTTAATCAGAATTTATTATTGGAGCTTTTCATTAATGAGATGTGATGCACACCAGATTTGACACCAACCAAACTCACACACACACAACCTAAGTTCTAGACCAAACCCCACAAATCTTCATGAAGTCTTCAATTGATCCACTCTTAAGCAATGGTTATGAAACTTCATCAGGTTTTTGGCTTCATCAAATCTTCTAACAACTCCTAGTGCTAACAATCTCTCCTAATTTGATGAAGACAAAGAGTAGTGTGTTGAGTTGTGTTGCATGTAATTGTTCTTTCTTTAAGTAGTTAACTATCTGTTATACAGCTCCCCCATAATTTGATATCCCTGTAAAGTGTATTTCAATAAACTTTGTAAAGCAGACAGTAACACAAAAGAAAACATATTTCATTAAACAAAGACATGATTACATGATATCGATTTTGCATTACATCACGTGCATCACCAAACTGATTAAAAATAAACAACATACCTAAACAACTGATTGTTAACAAGAGCTGGATATACCAACAATCAGAGCAGATAAACCAGATAAACCAACATAGTGGTAGCAGCAGCAGAAAGACATAAAACTAACACACAACAAATACAACAAAACATAACAAAATACCATTCTAGACTCCTACAACAAAGGACACCACATAAGACAACACAAGACAATATAACACTTCCTACTTCTCCCTCTTTGACTTCATCAAAAGTAGGAGAATCCACCACAAAATATGTAAGAGTTGTCCTAATCGTCAGGTGGAAAGAACATGGTCCCTATCTTGGACTGGATATCTTCAACTTGAGTCTCAATGAATTGGAAGTGTGTCTCACAATACTGGTGGTGGCTCCGATTCTGGTCTTTCATGGTATTCAGTTGATTGATTATTAGTTGCTCAAACCTGGAAAAAGAGTCTTGTACAGGAGCAGTAGGTGTTCTACCTTCAGTACCAGCTTGTTCATAATTCATGTTAGTATCCCCAACTTCATTTTCTATCATGCTCATCATCACTTATTTCTTCTTCATCATCATCCTCTTGAGTAGTAGTTTCCTCGTCAGCTTTACAAATCCAGTTCTTGTTCTTCATTTTCTTCAAGCCAATCTTATTAAGAATGGCTGAAGAAATTTGGTTCAGAGTCTTCACTTCTTCTACAACTTCGCCCATCACATCAATCTCAAAATAGTCAATGAAGCTTGACAAAAGCACCACATAAGGAATGTGGTACTCTAGCTTCTCGCTCACTTTGAAAAGATGCTCTCGGATAACATTCACCCAATTGACTTTAGTCTTAGTCATGAGGCAGTACATAAGAATCAAATCCTCTTCAGTCAGGGTCGCATGATTAAACCCTCGTGGTGTAAGCAGCCAAATAACAATGTAGGCTAAGATTCTGGACGTAGCAACTAATCCTCCAAAAGAAAAGGTTCTGTATGTAGAGTCTTGATTTCTTAGACAAGATTTATAGAATTGCACCTTATTGAAGTTTCCCAGCTCAGTAGTGTTGCCTCTGCTCACCATGACTCCATCATTCCTCATACCAGTAACGCTCAGCCAGACATCTTCGTTGATAGTTATGTCAATCCCCTTGACTTGAGAGTAAAGTGTTTCATCATCATACCACATATTAGTCAGAAACACTTTTATCAAACCTGGATAGGTGTTTCCAGATAGCTTCAGAAAACGGTCCAGCTTCTTAAATTTCAGCATGTCTTTGACTTCATCAAGCCTTTCTTCCTTAAGCCAGTCCATACTCAAGACCTTAGGATTGATGATGACTTTTCTGCTATATAACTTGTAGTAGTCATCAATGCTCTCTTGATTGCCAATGAACCACCTTTCAAGATAATCGATTTCATTATTTTCTTCAAAGCTATTTTGTTTACTCAAGGCTCTCTTTGATCTCTTGCAGGGGTTTGAGGAGGAAGCCATGTTTTTTAGGATAAAGAGGAACAAGAAGGAAGTTTTTTGCACACAAAACAGTTTGTAAACTATGTTGTGAAGTAGTGTGCAAGTGAATGCATGTTCGAGCTACTACTTAATGAGAAGAAATTCACTAGAAGACACAACCATTGATTGACAACGCAAGACATAAAATAGCTTTTTCAGTTTGTTCAGATTCTACATGCTATCAGATTTTAGCAGATTATACTTAGCTTCAGAGAATCTCAAAATAGCTTTTGACTTGTTGCCTCTCACTGTTGCAGTGACATGTGGCACCTCGAGCTGCCTTACTCTTCACATGCGCAACATGACCATTTACTAGTCTTGTCTTATTCAGTTTTCAACCAACTGGGTTCAACAGTGCATGGTTCCATTCAGACTCTTTTAGTTACTCAACCTTGCTCTAGTTGAATTATAACTCCAATTCAAGTTTCACATGTATTAAAAAAATAAATCAGAATTCAATATCCAGTCAGCTCCAATATAGTTAAAAAATATATAAAACTGCACCTGATACAGTAACCTGTAAAACACCATATTATTAATTCTGCCAATAATCCACAAGACATAAGTTGATCTATTTCACATATTTGAAATCAATTATACCCAGTTCATTTCTAAGAAAATTAAACCTTTCTTTGTTAAGAGGTTTTGTAAACAGATCAACTAGCTAATTTTTAGTACTAACAAATTGAATTACACAATCACCATTATTGACATGGTCTCTAATGAAATGATGACGTATTTCAATATGCTTAGTCCTTGAATGTTGTATTGGATTTTTGGTTAGATTTATGGCACCAGTATTGTCACATAATAATGGAATATAAGAAAGATTTAGACCGAAGTCACTTAGCTATAGCTTGATTCATAAACTTTGTGCACAACAACTTCCTGCTGCAATGTATTCAGCTTCAGCAGTGGATAGTGCAACACATACTTGTTTCTTACTATGCCAAGATATCAAGTTTGATCCTAACAGATGGCATGTTCCGTTAGCTCTTTCTGTCTATTTTACATCCTGCAAAATCAAAATCAGAATAACCGACTAAATTAAGAGATACTTCACTTGGATACCATAGGCCAACATTTGTGGTTCCTTGCAAGTATTTCAGAATTCTCTTTGCTGCAGTGAAGTGTGATTCCTTAGGATTGGCTTGAAATCTAGCACAAAGACATACACTAAACATAATATCAGGTCTATTTGCAGTAAGATAAAGCAATGATTCGATTAATACTTAGTTTGATCCACACTTGTTCCTTTCTCATCTGTATCCAAGTAACAACTAGTAGCCATAGGTGTTGTACTCTCTTTGCAATTCTCCATGTCGAACTTCTTTAATAACTCTTTGAAATATTTGGTTTGACTAAGGAATGTTCCATGATTAAATTGATTGATCTACATTCCAAAAAAATAGTTAAGTTCTCCCATCATAGACATCTCAAATTCTCCCTACATAGCTGTAACAAACTGCTCACATAAATTCTAGTTAGTAGATCCAAATATAATATCATCAACATATACTTGAACCAAAATAATATCATTACATGCTTTCTTAATAAACAAAGTTTTATCTGTTTTGCCTCTCTCATAAGCATGAGATAACAAGAAGTTACTCAACCTCTCATACCACTGTCGTGGTGCTTGCTTCAAACCATATAAGGCTTTCTTGAGTTTGAAGACATGATCTGGATGTTTATGATCTTCAAATCCAGGAGGTTGACTTACATAAACTTCTTCATCAATATACCCATTAAGAAAAGCACTCTTGATATCCATTTGGTGTAATTTGAATCCATTCATGCAAGCGTATGTTAAGAGCAGTCCCATAGCTTCAAGTCTTGCTACTGGTGCATAAGTTTCCCCATAATCAGTTCCTTCTTCAAGATTGTATCCCTTTGTAACCGATCTAGCTTTGTTTCTAACTATGATTCCTTGTTCATCTAACTTGTTCTTGAATACCCACTTAGTACCAATGACATTCATCTGATCAGTTTTGGGAATAAGTGTCCAGACTTCATTTCTAGCAAACTGATTCAGTTCTTCAGCATAGCATTTATCCAGTTGTTGTCTTCAAGTGCATCAGCTACAGTCTTTGGTTCTACTTGTGAAACAAATGCCATGTGTTCACAGAAATGATTCAATGATCTTCTAGTTGATACTCCTCTCTGAACCTAACTAATGACATTGTCTAATGACAAATTCTTGGGCACTCTCCATTCTCTTGGCAATCTAGAATTAATTGCCTCAATACCAACTCTAGTTTCAACAGACTGATTTTCTGGTTCAGTTGATTGAATTTTCGGTGGTTTACTGATTTCTTCTATCTTATTTTCCAGTCCAGTATCAACTTGTTGAATATTTGGAATCTCATCATCTGCACTTGTCTTAGAACTTTCTTGCATATTCTGGTTAGTTTCATCAAATGCAATATGAATGGATTCCTCAACTAACATGGTTATTTTATTATATGCACTATATGCATGACCATGAAATGAATAACCAAGGAAAATACCCTCATCAGCTTTCGAACCAAATTTTCCCAAGTTATCCTTACCATTATTCATAATAAAACACTTACAGCCAAAAACTTTTAGATGAGATATATTGGGCTTTCTTCCTTTAAATAGCTCATAGAGGGTCTTCTTCAATATTGGGTTGATGAGCAACTGATTCGACACATAACAAGTTGTGCTCACTGCAACTGCCCAGAAGTACTTTGGCAATTCAGTCTCATTCAACATTGTTCTAGCAAGCTCCTACAAGGACCGATTCTTCCTTTCTCCTACTCCATTTTGTTGTGGAGTCCTTGGTACTGAGAAGTTGTGTTTGATTCTCAATTTGCTGCAGAATCTGTCAAACTTCTCATTCTGAAACTCTCCTTCATGATCTAACTTGATGGAAGATATGTCGCAATTCGTCTCATTTTAGATAACTTTGGCAAATCTCTTAAAAACATGATAAACTTCATCATTGGTAGCAATAAATAATGTCCATGTAAAGCGAGAATAATCATCTACTATAACTAAGTCGTAGTAATTACCTCCTAGGCTCATTGTTCTAGATGGACCAAATAAATCCATGTGAAGCAGCTCTAGTGGTCTAGAAGTAGAAACAACATTTAAGGGTTTGAAAGTGTTTTTTGTTTGTTTACCCTTTTGGCATGCTTCACACAATCTATCCCTTTCAAACTTGAGCTTAGGCAGTCAAATTACTAGCTCTTTTGATGCAATCCCATTGAGATGATGTATATGAATATGAGTTAATCTTCTATGCCACAACCAAGATTCATCATTCCTAGTAAGAAAGCAGTTCATGCTAGATGTTATGCAAAAAACATTAAGCATATATACATTATTTACTCTTTTACCTACTAGGACAGTTTCACTGGATTTTAAATCTGCTATGAGGCAAAGATTAGACTCAAAAGTGATCTTGTACCCCTTGTCATACAGTTGACTAATTCTGAGCAAGTTGTGCTTTAATCCATCTACTAAGAGTACATCTTTGATGATCACTTTGTCATCTCCTTCAATGTCACCAACTCCAAGTATCCTTCCACGGTTGTTATCTCCATAGGTGACATATCCAGCAGGTTTCAGTTTCAAATTAATTAACTTAAAAGCATCACCAATCATGTGTTTGGAGCATACACTGTCCAAGTGCCACAACTACTTCCTAGATGCCAAACATACCTGTTGAAAACAAAACTCAAAGCCAAAACGCAATCCCATTCCTCGTCGTTAGCAATCCCAATCATTTAACACTTTCTCCCACAAATTATTCAATCCCATTGGATATCCTAAAACCCTAACACGCAATACCATTGAAAACTCCTAAAATTCAAACCAAAAATCATAGCAAAACCAAACTAATATAATCAAAAGCTAATGGAAAAATATATACGTGGCTATATTTCGTCGACATTCTCCATCACTTATTCTTTTCTCAAAACGGTTGACGAGGTCCACCTAGTTGTTGTCGTTTTCTTCTTTGCACAAAAATTTTCCACCAACCGTGTGCACAACTCTACCTTTGCAAGCGTTGTTCAATATTAGAGCCACAACTACGTTTTTTGCTTAACCCGTCGCCTCCCTCACACACTTTGAAACACACCCCGCAAAATTAACTTTTACACATTCAAATGTTTTACGCCTGTGAGCAAAAAAAACATTTCTTCCCTTGTCCACGTTAGCTCTGGATGTCATCTTAGTGATTGGTATAAGGTTTTATTCCACGTGCGGTTGTCAAAGTAAATTTTTCCTAATAAATAAATAGGAAAGAAGATTTTGTTTCTCACATTTGTCTTAATAGTAATTAACTAATTTTGTTAACTTCCACAACATGAGACCTCAGATAAGATATCCTATAAGAATGTCTTGTTATGACTAATGGGTAATTAATATCTTATTAATATTCTCTCTCCTCTTAGTATGCATTAATTTTTTGAATACGCTCTTTTCTCTCTTGAAAGACTTTTGTTTTCCCTGCGACTAACTATTGCTAAAACTGGTAACTTTGCCTAAGATTAATGTGAAAAAAAATCAGGGAAACTGGAAAAGGAGCTTGACTCTATTAGGATTGGTACATCTAAACTGCATGTCAATCTACCTAAGTATAGAAAAAGTGAAGTGAGACTAAGTAACAAGGCTAATGTAAATACGTCTCAAAGTAAGGATAACAAAGTAAACGATAAGAAAGTGGCTAAGCAATGAAGGGAAAAGAAAGGGGGTAAAGTCAAAGAGCAACACTTGAATCTGTCAACTAGTACTGAAAACTAGACGAATGGCGTGGCCAAAGGATCACAACAACTCTGGCGATACTAGTCTGGTTGGAGGAGAGCTAGGTAGGAATAACTGCAGAATACCTTACTATAGACGAAGTCAGGAAACTCTATTGAAGGAAGGTCTTGGCTCAGTAAGGGCTAGGTACTTGGGTGATAAAAAGGTATTGCTTACAGGGCATGATGGGGGTAAAGATGGTTCAAGTTGTGAAGGATAATTGTGAGAGCTTGGGTAAATAGTTTGAATTTATTAGGTCACGGAGTGAAGCGGAATGAATAGGTAACAAAGTAGTGTGGACTAGATGTAGAGGGGTTCCACTTTCATTCTGCAATACAGATTGTTTACAGAAAATCATAGGGTCGGTCAAGACGCTTCTGGAGATGGAGGAAGTTATCATTGCATGGGAGAGGTTAGAATATGCCAAGTTGAAGGTTAGAACATCTATCTCCTTCAAGGTTGATATATCTGAAGAAATAATGATAAATGGAAGGTTATGCCAAGTCTTGATGGGGGAGGAAATTTATGAAGTGGGTGACGAGGTACACAGAGGTTGGTATAATGGTGAGGCTTGTTCAAATGTAAGCTCTTCTATGGATACTATAGTTAGTGAGATCATGTCCTCCTGAGAATGACCAAAATGAAGAAGATGAGAACTTAACAAAGAAAGCAGAGTAGAGGGATGAACTTGAAGGTAAAAATGAATACTTGGCCAATGTTGATGGTGGCCGGAGGGTGGGGGAAGAAGAAACAGGGCAGAGTAGAACAAATGGGAAAAAATAATTATGCAAGGGTATGTCAGTTCTAAGAAAGCAGTGTAGGGAGCGCAAAAGGAAGTCGAAGTACAACAATTTACAAAAATGGAAACTGCAAAAGGCACAAGAGGGTTGAAGTGTTGTAGTATGTTAGATGATAATGTTTGGAAAATAAAGCAACGGAAAAATGGTAGTGCCAATGATAACGTCTCATTGTCCAAAGTTTTAGTCAACCTTGATATCATGTGGGCCTAAAATAAAACATCACTAATTAATAGTGGAATAGAAAAAATTAGGCCCAAGGCCCAGTCGACGATTCATTTCCACCACGTAATGGATCAAGAAGTTTTTGGGGGACCCGAAGATGGTGAAGTGCAGAGAAAGAGTAAAAAGGGGGAATCCAAACCTTACATCTTCACTGAGAAGGAGGAATCATTGGAGAGTAACTTCGCTCACAATATGGTGCTAGATGGGGCATAAAATAGAAGGAGATTTCTACAAATGAGTGACCATGGTTGATGGATTCAGTAGTAGAATTTATAAACACTTGCAAAGATTTCACGCTGATCAACATCGAAATGTTTAAGCCTACCTCAATGATTATGAGGAAACCTATGTGGAGAGGGGGAATTGAGCAAGATGAAGGCCTATAAACAAGTTCATGTAGGGGCGATCCACACCAACCAGGTCAGTACCTCCGTCCACTTCGATTTTTAATTCCATATATGATACAAATATATTGAATGGCAATAGAAGGATTAGAGGGTATGAGAATGGTATAAAAGAACTTAAGTTGTTGGGGATAACAAAACAAATAGGAGTAATATGTCAAATTAGTGAAGATTGTGTTATACAGAAGTTCGTCGAGATCGAAGAGAGAGATAGTCAAGTTGAGGTTGTTGTTTGATGGAGGGAAGTTTGTGCAATATGAATCTTATTAGCATAAATATTAGGGGGTTGGGGAAGATGGTAAATGGCAATACTTATATGACTTAGTGAATAAGGAAAATCCAGGAATCTTATGTGTGCAAGAAATAAAACTAGTGAATATTAGTGATGTCAAATCTTTCGCTATGTGGGCAGTAACCTTATTGGGTGGGCACATAGAGGCGTTGATAAAAAGGGGTTGGAATTTTGACATTGTGGGAGAATCAAAGATTCTATTGCTCTAACATTGAGGAAGGTAAGGGCTTTATTATGGTGGAGGGGGTTTATAAAAATGGAAGAGAGGATGCAGAAGTACAGATAGTTACAATGAGAAACAAGTCTTGTGGAACGAAATACATAACATGAAGCGAAACCACAATTGTGTTTTGTGGTGTGTTGTAGGTGACTTTAACTCGGTAAGAAATGGGGACGAAAGAAGTGGTTTGGGGAGCGGTGTAGTAAATGGTAGAGAAATAGTTGGGGTTAATGACTTTATTGAGAGGAATGAGTTCTACGACATCCCAATGGTGGGTAGAAAATTTACATGGTTAAGACCAAACGGAAAAGCTATGAGTCGCTTAGATAGAGCATTGGTCACGGAAGAATGGCTGGTGCATTGGCCTGGTACTAGGTAGTATAATTTGGGTAGGAAGGTATCAGACCATTGTGCGATATTAGTTAAAAGTAAAGTCTTAGATTAGGGACCGAAGCCATTTAAATTTTTTGATGTATGGCAGCAAGAGGAAGTAAAGGAAGTTATAAAGAATAGTTGGACAGGCAATATAGGATCTGTGAATAGTCTAGAAGATTTGAAAGTTAAACTTAAGCAGTTAAAGAGTGACTTGAAACATTAGAGTAAAGAGAAGGTAGGCAAGGATAAACTAAGAAAACAGGCAATATTAACTGAGATTGGTATGCTGGAGAATAGAGATGAGAAAGGAAATCTAGAGGAAAATACGAGGAAGCGGAGAATGGAGTTGTTTAGTGAGCTCAGTACCATAAATGAGAAGGAATTAGCTATAATAAAACAGAAAGTGGGAGTAGATGGGTTAGAGAATGGTGACACTAATTCTAAGTATCTCCATTCTAGATTAAGATGGAAAAGGACAAGGAATGAATTAACAAGCTTAGAAGTTGATGGTATATGGATAGATGACCCACAAATATTGAAAAGACATGTTAAGAATTATATGGCAAATAGATTTGTTGTTTGGCACGGTGGGGAACTGAATTTAGATGGGATACAGTTCAAAAAGATCACGAAATATGATAAGGAACAACTTTTCAAGAGGTTTATTGAACAAGAAATGGTAGAAGCAGTGGGAAAGTGTGGTAGCTTAAAGAGCCCGAGATCGAATGGATTCAACTTTAGTTTTATAAAGTCGAACCGGGTTGTGATTGGGATTGATTTTACTAAAGCAATTATCAGTTTTGACAAGTCAGGTTTGATCTCTCGAGGGTGCAATGCTTCATTCATATCATTAGTTTCTAAGAAGGATAACCCATCAATATTAAATGATTTTCGACCTATATCTTTAGTAGGTTGTACATATAAAGTGGTGTCGAAGATTTTAGCTAATAGGCTGAGGATAGTCCTTCCAAGAGTAATAGATGTACATCAGTCAGTGTTTTTGAGGGGTAGGAGATTATTAGATAGTGTCTTGGTTGCTAATGAAGTAGTGGATTTCATGAGAAAGGAGAAGAAGAGTGGATTACTTGTTAAAGTGGATTTTGAGAAAGCATACAATTCTGTTCATTGGAAATATCTTGTGTATATGATGAGTAGATTAGACTTTTGTAGTAAATGGATTAAATGGATCAAAGCATGTTTGGAATCAACTTCGATATCAATCTTACTGAACGACAACCCTACAGAGGAATTTATACCTAGGAGAGGATTGAGGCAAGGAGACCTGTTAGTGCCTCTTTCATTTTTTTATAGCAACTAAGAGCCTAACGGGTCTTGTATGGGAGGCTATAAGCTAAGACTTGTATGAAGGAATTAAAGTTGGTGCGATGGGGCTACAAGTGGAATTACTTCAATTCACATATGACACCCTATTTATGTGTTAACCCCTGATCCAGAATGTTTGCACTATCGAGGCTATCTTGAGAAGTTTTGAGTTGACGTCTAGATGAGTGAACTTCTATAAGAGCCATGTGGGGGCAGTAGGGGTCACAGATGAAAACTTAAGGGTTTGGGCGAAATGCTTAAATTGTAGAAGGATGAGTTTACTGTTTAAATATTTGGGAATGAAAATAGGTGGGAATCCTAGAAAGAGATTTTTTGGATGCCAATTGTGGAGAAGATTAAAGCGAGACTCTCAAAATGGAAAGGGAAAGTACTATCTATTGTAAGGAGGATTTGATTAATTAAGTCGGTTATTAACGTACTGCCACTATTCTATATATCCTTCTTTAAAGTTTCGGTTAATGTGTGTAAGAGAATTAAAAGGATCTAAATTAGATTTCTATGGGGATGGGGTCACGAGGGTAGAAAAATTTCACGGGTTAGATGGGAGAAGATTTGCAGACCGAAGCATGAAGGTGGGTTAAGAATTAGAGATATAGGCAAGTTTAACGTTGCACTACTGGGGAAGTGGAAGTGGAGGAAAGACATGGAAGATGGAGGTGTGTGGAAGAAAGTGTTGGAGTCAAGATAAGGCTCGTGGAGGAACTAGGAAGGTGATCCTTTGACTTCAAAGAAGTCTGCTTGGTGGAAGGACATATGTAAAGTGGATTGTTCGGGGCAAGGGACTGAATTAAATTGGTTCGATCGCAATGTACAATGGAAGTTAGAAGATGTGAAGAGAGTGAAATTTTGGGTGGATTGTTGGATTGATGGGCAATTGCTTAAAGTGAGGTTCTCATGTCTCTACTTAATGTATCTTTGTAAAGAGAGTGTAGTGGATGATGTAGGAAGTTAGGAATACATGAATGATATATAATGCTTTAAATGGAACCTTGGATAGAGAAGAGAAGGGTTCAAATGGGGAAAAGAACAACTTATACAACTGGGTAATTGTTTATCAGCAGTCCAGTGGATAAGGGAGTCCTAAGATAGGTAGATGTAGATAGATGAGGTCTCGAATGAGTATTCGGTTAAACCTAGATAAAAGCTACTGAATCAAGAGGAGCTAGGTCCAATTGGAGGGGTTTTTGAATTAATATGGAGTATTAAGGCATTGTCATCAGCATTAGTGTGTGTGTGTGTGTGGAGAGTTTTGATGGACAGACTGCCTACAAAGTAGAATTTGGCACATAGGGGAGTGAATTTAGGCTGCATTAGATGTCCTATGTGTCTAGAGGGCAAAGAAACTGCCACACACCTATTTACTACTTGTAAGGTGGCACGAAGAGTGTGGGATGAGTGTGATAAATGGATAGGCATAAAAATAGCTAGACATGAAAGGTTGAACGTAAATCTTCAAAACTTCCATTTAGTCTGGTTGAATTCAAAATAAAACCTAGCTTGGAAAGGGTTGTGGATTGCAGTAGTATCTGAATTATGGAACCATAGGAACAAGATTGTGTTTAGGAATCAGATAGTGGACAATTGTGAAGTTTTCACTATAACACAGTTGAAGAGTTGGACATGGATAAAACATAAGTATTAAAACACATATTTCACATACTTCCAATGGTGCTTATGTCTGTTTGAATGTCTAAAGTTCTTGGGTTAAGAACTATAGCTATTGTGGAGGGAGGGTAAGAATAAGAACGATTGTGTTTGGGTTATAGTGGGTAAGGAGTCTTATAGAATTCGACATTTGTGGAGTGTTAGGATCCTTTAATTGTGTTATGGTTTTGGGAAGATTGGTTCTATATATAATACAAGTATGGTAACACTTGATAAGTGAAGGTGGATGGTAATGATGAATATTGAAGGAGAGCAATAATCAAGTACGAGCAACGAGGAGGCAACTCTCGGAGAAGTAGCGGCTGGCAACAAAAACAATGAAGAATCTAATGTGTGATGCAAACTCAGTAGGGCACAATGTTTATTATGTGTATTGGATAGTAGACATGGAATAGTGCTTATACCGGGTTAAATATCAATTTGGCAGGATAATAATGTTTTATATTTATCTATTGGAGAGTGATTAGTTGTTGGTATTGTATGGATAAGTCATGGATGGATTGTTAGATCAACGTACCAAGCTATATATTTTCTTTAACTTTGTATAAAGGTCTGGTGTCGATGGCTTAGCAGAGAAATGTCAAATTAATGGGAGGTGGGAGTGAAATCAGACTCAATAGGATAGAAGACTAGTTATGTTTGTTTTGTAGGCACCTAGTGTAGGAGACATGTCATCGAGCACAACAAGGGAGTGCTGATTGTAGTGAAGGTTGCAAAAGGACTCAAGGAAATCTACTGAAAACCAGTATTGTGTGGAGCAGTATATTTTTCATTGGTAGTTGCGACAGCCGTGAGAGGTGGGACAACAATGTTGTTTGCAAAATGCCCAAGCGTATGCGCAGGGTGTAATGGAGCAATGGAAATGATTTAAAGTCAACTCAATTGGAAGATCTTGCCACCTCCAACATAATGGCATGGTCACTCTCCTATTGCCTACTGTTGGTTGTCAATGGTTTACTTAGTTTCCTACTATTGTTTCTTTGTTCCCTTGTTGTAGGTGTTTAGGATGTTGCCCATTGTGTTTTATAATTTGTTCTTGGTCTTTATGTGCTCTCTCGTGCAAATGTGTATGCTATTGGGGAAATTGTTGCTAATTTTTCTTTTTGTAATAAGGTTGGAGTGTTAGAGCTAGTGGAGATGCTCTTTGATTGGAGATTTGATGAAGAAATTCCATGAAGACTTGACTTGGTTGAAGAGAAGCTTTAGATCCTTAGTTTGGGGTAGTATAGACTTAGTTTAGATCATATTTACATTTGTGTGTGCCTCTTAATCATTTTCTTGCAATATTCTCCATGAAAATTAAGTGAAAAATGAATTTCGAAAGTGGTTTTAAAAATAAAGTTGTTGCAGAACAAAAACAACATGTTGTTTCTAGAAAACAACTTGTTGTTTTTGAGTTTAAGTAAAAACAACCTGTTGATTTTGAAAAACAATATGTTGATTTTGAAAAACAACATGTTGTTTTCACTTAACAGAGTTGGATTGTGTTATATAAGCACTCGTGCAACCCGATTTTGTGGAATTTTTCATTCTAAGAGTTTTGTAATACGTTCAAAAGAATCACTTGAGAGTTTCTTGGAGAAAACACCTTCAAAGTGAGAGAGATTGATCAAGATTTGACAAAGATCACATTGGTTTATCATTCTTGAAGGAAGCTTTGCATGCACATGGTTTAGAAAGGCTATAACAGTTGTTCTTTTAAAGAGATAAGTGTTTCTTTCTGTATATAGATTGGTTTTGTGTTGCTATAATGTTGTATTGAAGTTTATATTTTGTTTACCAATCATTTCTTGCTTGTATAGTGTTTGAATAGGGTTTTCAAACATAGTTTGTATTGAAATCTTGTGTGATTTTGCTTTGGTTGTGTAGTTTACATCATACACTACAGTAGGATTCTGCATTTAGCACTACGGTGGTGCATCTTATGTGGTAGGGTGCTGCATAAGGGTAGAAGCAATCTTGTAGGGTTCAAGATTGAATCTTGAGTGTGTTTGTGTATGTAAACTTGAAAATTTAGTGAAAATCTTTGCATTCTTGTGCAAAGGACTGAATGTAGCTCTTGATGAAGAGTGAATCAGGATAAAAATCACTGTGTTATCCTCTCTGCCCTATCCTATTCCATTTCACAATTTGTTTTAGTGCATATTGAACTTTACTAGTATAACAACTGTTAAAATCCAAAAACAACCTGTTGTTTTTCTAGACAACACTATTTTTTTCATTATAGCAACAAATTGAACCTATTAAAATTGGTTTATAACCTGTTAAAATTCTGGAAATATTGTGTTGTACTGGTGTATAAGTTTCTTGGTTGTAAAATCCAGTTTGATTGGTCCAAATCAAACTGTTTTTGTAATTGAACATTGCTACAGGTTCTTAGCTGCATAAAACATTGCCAAAATTGTTTTCTCAATTGGTATTTTAATAATTGCATGGTTATTCTCTCCTATGTCATTCGTTATTGTCTAAAGGCATTTCAAAATCTGACTTCATTGGTTTTTATAGAATACTTCCACTGTTTAGTAATTTAAACCTTGTTTTCTATCTATTTAACTGGTTTCAAAAGATATTGCAACTGATTTAATGAATTCAACCTGTTCAAATCTGTTTTTAACAAGTTGATTTTCTGCTGGAATTAAGAAAATTTTCTAAGTGCTGTTAACAAAATTTTAACAAACTATTTTGAATTTCAACCTGTTATTTTTGTTGTCCCAGTACTGCCAAAAAAAAATTAACAAGTTGTTTTTGCGTTTCAATGAGTTGATTTTATTGGTTGTGATACTTGAAGCCATTTTAACTTGTTGTTTTTTGTGATTTAACTTGTTATTTTGTTCATCCTTTACATCGTAATCAAAGATTTATAAAATACTCATTCATACTTTCTTGCTTTTCAAGAAAGGTAGTTCAATTCACCCCCCTTTTGAACTTTGACCATCATATTTTCCAATAATTGGTATCTAGAACGGGTTTTTGAAAGTTATTCAAGTTGATCCTAAATGGCTAAGAATAAACTTCCTTTTGCTGAGGGTGCCTCAATTAATAGGCCACCTATGTTTTCTAAGTTGAACCACCAATTTGGAAAGTTAGAATGAGAATTTTTATTGAATCCATTGATTGTGTTGTATGGGACGCTATTGTTAATGAACCGTATGTTCCTAAAATGCTTGTTGATAATGTGTATGTTGATAAACCTTGGTGTGATTGGTCTGATGTTAATGAAGCCATTTTAACTTGTTGTTTTTGCGATTTAACTTGTTTTTTTGTGCATCCTTTACATTGAAATCAAAGATTTATAAAAATACTCATTCATACTTTCTTGTTTTTCAAAAAAGAGTTCATAGTTCAATTCTTGAACTTTGGCCATCATATATTTCCAACATGGAGCACTCTTGAAGTGCTCACATTTATATCATTCTTTGTTGTTAAAAAAAAAAACGAAAAGATATTCTATCCTGCATTCCCCTCTATGCCAACTAAGTTCTCTAAAATTGAAGAATTATGAAAAAGTGATTCACTTTTTGAGACGAATGTGACAGGTTTGAAAATTAAATTTGAATTAATTTATTTTTCTTCAATAGATGTATTTACTTTTGTTATTTCCCTTGTGTCGTTCTTCCAACTTCATTAAATGTGCAATAAAGAATATTGGTGTCAAAGTATTGATATATTTTGCGTATGGTTGATGAGGATGAAAATGAATAATACAAACAATTCAATTATACTTAATTATACATTATATATATAAATGCTTAAAAGAATGGTAACATATATCTTTAAAGGTTTCAGATAAAAGACTTTTAGAAGGAAATTAATATCAATTATATTATTTGTCTTTATGACAAAATTAAATTGTCAATTGTCATTAATTTTATTATTTCTTTATGACAGAATTTTTTTACCTATAACGGGTGCATTGCTTGTATATATTCAACTCTTTGTTTTGTTTTCAATAAAGAAACTTTTTCATTCTCATATCTTTTGTTCATTTTTGTTCATCTCTTAATTTTATAATATGATATTTATTTCATAATATAGTATCAGAATACTTAGAGATCTCACATCGACTAGAGATAAGACCTTTTAATAGTTTATAAGTGGGTGCAAACCTTACCTTACAAGTCGATTTTGTAAGGTTGAGTTAGACTTAAAGTTCACTTCTTAAGATGGTGTTAGAGTACTATCCTAGCAAGTTTGTTGGGCCAATCGGGCCACTCGCTGTAGGGTCACCTTAAATATATAATCTAACGTACGAGTTGAGCAGTTTCAGCGTGAGAGGGTGTATTGGAGATCTCATATCAACTACAGACAAGACCTTTCAATAGTTTATAAATATGTACAAACCTCACCTTACAAGCCAGTTTTGTAAGGTTGGATTAGGTTTAGAGTTCACTTCTTGAAATATATCATTTGACCATAAAAATATTAATATTTTAATTATATATTTTTTATTTTAAACTTAAAGTATTACTATATATTATTATATTATTAAAATTGATTGGTAGGTGAGTGTTTTATTTTTTAGAAGGTGTCAAACTATATTTTTGTATGTGAAAAACTAAAGCTATTTTATAGTTTGAGAAAATAAAAAAATATTAAAATTCCTTAAAACTTATTTATTGTTTTTTTTTAAAGTTTATATTATAACACATTTTCGTATCATTAAATCTTTTAAATATTTTTTTTAAGTTTTTATTTGTGAGAAGGGAATTTTAACAATGATTAAATTTTTTCTTTAACAATGGTTTTGAAACTTTGATCGTTAAAATTGTCATTGAAATTTAAACCTTTTAACAAGGAATTCAATTGTCAAAAATCGGCATTGTATGTAATATACATAATGATAATTTTAAATAAATTTGTCATAATATACATTACTACATCTTTAATTTTTCGTGCATGACAAAAGCACAAAATAATTATTCGCACCATAACTCTTATAGAATATGTAAATATGACGACACTTAAGGGTTATAACCATCATCATTTATTTTTATATTATTTTATTATGTTTTCATTACCTCAATTTAACAACATGCATATATCAAAATTGTTGCATAGTGCTACTTACAATCAATAATATAATTATTCAATGGTGATCATTAAAGCATAAATTGTCATTTAATTCTTTAAGGCATAATGCCAACATAATTTGAAATAATAAATGATAAAAGAAAATGGTTTCAACCGAAGTTGTAAAACATAAAATTCATAATAAAAAATTAAAGATAATGAACTAAGTTTAAAAAGTTATTGTAATATGATATATCTTACCATATGGTTAAAATTGATAAAGTAAGTTGTTCATGTTGTGCAAATATACTCAATAGAGTTAAATTATTGTACATGCATGAAATATTGTAATAAATAATAAGGGCAATGACTTTCTAAATAATACAAATTGTTTTCTGCACTTAATAAATTCTTAATATGCCAACAATGTCTTTATTGTTTTTATTTTAAAATTTATTTATTAAATAATTTTTCTCTCTCCACGTGGCCCTGAGTCACAGATAAGTGCAATTAAAGAAAAAGCTGTTAATTTTGCTCTTTCGTGATAAATATTAACAAACTTTCTTGATAAATAACAGAAAATATTTTGTTTTCTTCTCATATACAAAAACATCTTTAAAAGATATGATATATTTTTATTTTCTTAACAATAATAAAAATGATGTTAGATTTGTTAAGATATTTATAACTTAATATTATTAATTTTAAAAAAAATTCTTCTTCTCACACACATAGAAACATCTATCTCACATATATGCTACTTTTTAAAAGATATGTTTTTATTTTTCTTAACAATAATAAAAATGATGTTGGATTCTTTTAAGATATTTACAACTTAATATGATTAATTTTAAAATTCAGGTTTGAACACATTATTTTTTTATTATTTATCAAGAAAGTTTTTAATATTTATCAAAAAAGAGAAAAATTAACAGTTTTTTCTTTGATTGCACTTATATATGACTCAAGAGCATTGTAAGAGAGAGACAAAAAATCATTTAATAAATAAATTTTAAAATAAAAACAGTAAAGATATTATTAGCATATTAACAATTTATTAAGTGCAGGAAACAATTTGTACAGTACAAGAAGCAACTGTCTAACTTAAGATTAGTCCATAAAATGTACATGGTTTGTTTATTAATAAATTAATCAAACATAACAGTGTGATCTCAACTTCTTTTAATACCAGCTTGCAAGATGGTAATCATTCATTACATTACATAATAGTCACACTTATAACCTTGAGTATGTTTATCACACTATAGTTCCATACAAACCTAATTAACATTTAATTAACATACAAAAGTGATAAAATAATGTATATTTAATTAAATTAATTACCTTATGATGTAGTCAAGTCATTTTAATAACACTTAGTTTTGCCTTCAAATGTTATATCTGGTGTAGAGTTTAATAACAATAAAACATTAGTTAGGGAACAAGTACATGAATTTGATTTTCATTACCAATTTACTATTTGTATGAGATATGTGATAGACTTCTGATGTAACTAGTATTATCATGCAATAGTGTGATCAAGTAGGAATATCACAAGTAGTTGCTAGTGAAACCTTTATTCTGTATTGGAAATAATTATTAGTACATTATAAATTGTGTAAATTAATTAAAATTTGCACTTTATGAACATGTGAAATCTATATATTCTTCATTATTTTATTTAAAACTAACACATTAACTCAAATTTAAATTAAAAATATGTATATATATATATATATATATATAAATTAATCTACTTTTAATAGAAAAAATGAATAATTCAATTATCATATATTAAAATTATTTCACTGAGTTATAAATCGTCGTATAAAAATATATATATATATATATATATATATATAAATTAATCTACTTTTAATAGAAAAAATGAATAATTCAATTATCATATATTAAAATTATTTCACTGAGTTATAAATCGTCGTATAAAAATATGAAAAAAAGACATTTTTGATAAAATAACAATTTGTCTTTTTGTTCATAAAAAATATTTCAAAAAATATAAACATTCAATTTTCTTGCTTATGAAAAATCTATAGTATTTATATTTTAGAAGCTTAATTTTTAATTTTCAAAATCTTTTATGTAAGTTTTAAGTAATATTCCTTAATATAATAAAGATGTAAATATTATTTGTTTTGAAAGTGTTATATATCGGTACAATTTGCAGGGTTTATATGAATATAATATATGCCTATGATAATTATAAAAATACTCGTACTAAAATTATTAACTTTTAATATTATATTTAAAGTTCTTATCAATCAATTTTTATGATCCTCGTTGCATGCCTATTAAAACTAATTCATTTGTATAGGAGCGGTTGACCCGCCCAATTATTCTTACTCATTCTTTTTTTTTTTTTTTTTTTTTTTTTTTTTAAAAAAAAA
>Ga0209700_100488_pt1 | contig 74490 bp, 42 predicted proteins | sample SiratroredBW_FD_187528 | JGI IMG/M metagenome (GOLD analysis project Ga0209700, IMG submission 187528) | Root nodule microbial communities of legume samples collected from California, USA - Siratro red BW (SPAdes) (version 2) | ecosystem: Host-associated > Plants > Roots > Nodule | place: USA... | reverse complement strand
AAATAAGAAAAAAAAAAAAAAAAAGAAGCAGAGAGGGAACAACTGCTCTATTTTCAGTGCTTGTCATATATTATTACAATCATTCTTTTAAACAATTTTTTTTTTCATAAAAAACTTGCGTCTAAAATGAAAATATATTATTTGATATTATTTTTCAGACATCTGATTGGCACCGTGTATTATTTGTATTGCCAGGACGTGGACTGTCAAGTGTAATCCAGAGTATGATGGAATGATCTTGGTTCTCCCTCTCTCTCTCTCTCTCTCTCTCTCTCTCTCCCTCTCTCATGCACACTCAGAGGAATGCAGTTCCTCTGGAGTGAGCTTGTTTCTAAAGTAAAGCGTGTATCAATCCTTGATTTATTTTAAAGTGTATAGTGAGCTTAACCAACTAAAATTTGAGGGTGTATACTTCCTTAATTTCTTATTTTAGATATGAACTTGGTCTTGAGAAGCTTTTTCCCACACCCGCATGTGCAAACAATTACAAACATGCATTTTTAATGACTTCTAAATCTCTTGCTGGTGTCCATTTATTGGTGAAAGGTGGTCTGCATACTAAATTATCATTACGGGACATTTAGTTATTTGTCATGGATTGTGGTTGTTACAGAGTGGTGGTACGGATTCAACTGTCAACTTGTGGCTTGCATCAACGAATCATGACGAGTTAACAGCTGAAAGGTCATATTGTTATCTTATGATATTACTAATTACATTTTATGTTATGGCTACTTGTTTTTTCATTCATCTGTGCTTACGTTTTAGCAGACAAGTAGATTCATCTGCCCGATGGGTTGATCCATTACTTAATTCATACAGTGATTATGAAGACAGCATTTATGGTAAGGGATTCAAGTTTTTCAATCCACGATCTTTATAGTTGTCTGGAATTACGTTGTGTCAAATTTGATCCACATTCGATAAACTTATATAATTGTAGTTTCTGCTTCTTTTGTGAATTTTGACATGATCTTTAGCTCTTACATACACACAAAATATCATGCCAAACACGCAGATAGACTTTCCTTTACAATTTTTTTTATTCATGTTACAGGGCTGACTTGGAGTTCTCGTGAACCATGGATCTTTGCATCATTATCCTATGATGGCAGGGTAAGACTACAAGTAAATCTATATAGGCTATTCTCAATGGAAGATGATAAAGTCTCTTCATGAAAAAGATATGCAGAAAACATAAAATTCTACTTTGGGCGTTAAATTTGTGTTTCTTATTTCTTACTGTTACATACTCCATTGGATAATGAATTTTCCTGCTAGTAGGGGCGCTAATAGCATGCATATGGTCCAAATATCATACTAAGTAGTTAAAAACTAATATTTATAAACAAAAGCCTAATATCCTGTTTTATTATTTGATGCGTGATTAGGCCTTGGGTTGGGTATAATGACAATGACAATCTAGATAACAATTCGATTGACTTGTCTACATTTATTAATAATCATCACATTAATTTGATATTTGGTTTCGAAAACAGGTTGTTGTAGAATCAGTTAAGCCTTTCATCCCCAAAAAATGAAGTTCAGCACCAGTTACGGCGATGCCATCATTTGTCATCTTGTGTATGTCAGTAATGTCCTGCCTCTCGGGTCTTTAGATAAACAGATGACTGAAATGCCCGAATGTTTTATAATCATGTCACCGTAGGTGGGTTTGACGAGGCTGAACAGGTTTAATGTTACATGTGCATTCCATCTTTTTGGCTAGAAAGCGTTGATAGCTCAGAAATCAACAAGTTTTTTTTTTATTTTTTTTATCCTTGGACGTTGAATTGTATTAGGCTGGATTATGTTTCTAGCTAATTCTTTGATTAGACATCCATGTAATGTAATTCATGGAGTCATTGTATAATCTATGGAATTACAAGGTCGTATAAGTTCTTTCTCTGAGGAAAGGTAATAACCTCTTCCCTTATTTTATAAATGGACTGTAATTGAGAAACAGAAAATTGCTAGATAATGAAGTTCTAATGTTGCTGCCCCGTGCCAATTGATTAAGCGTTTAATTGTCTTTAAATGTTACTACAAATTATTTTATACTGTCAATCAATAATAAATATTTATTATTATTATTATTATGAATTTTAAATTAGTTATTGTAAAAAACTAATGAACTTATTATTCATGGGTATTAGTGATTGAATTGAATGGTAATAGTATTATATACATTTTCATTTATGTTTGCACTTACATCTTATGTCTCTAAACTAAAGAAGATAATCTTTTTGGGGTTAATAATGGTTGGGACGTGACGTTGGAGGTGTATCTTAATCAATCAAGGTGAAATTACTTTGATCAATGTACAGCTACTGAATGGTTATTGCACTTATCTATGTGTGAAACTTAACCGTGAAAATAGTCGTGTTGGAAATCATTTGTTGTCTATCTGGTTGGCGTACGGGTATGGTGGTGAATTTGACATTTGAGCATGTGGATTTTCTCTTCTCAGTCTTGCCAACAAGGCATTGCATCGGCCAAAGGAAATCTAGCAACGAAAGTGATAAGTTATCGGATTTCTATTTGCTGAAAACATTTACTTGAGCAGATTATTCAATCATATCCATTAATTGATGTCACTTTAATCATATAAAGTGGGTGATCAAATTGTGGTCCTTGAGAAAGAGGAAGAATATAATAGGAAGGTTGAGTTGCATTGGCTTGCCCTGATATCCATTTGAGGCCACGCTCTTTTTGTTCTCACTCTGAATGTAATATAAAACACAGATAACATTGTTTGGTCTCCTAGTCAAGGTGCAATCAGAGTCGTGTCACTTTTAGATGATTTGTTTTCATGAGCCACGTTAAGAGGTTAATGACCATGAGTTTTATGTCATGTTTCTGGTACCACGTCAGCTTGCACTCGAATTGAGTCAGCTTCTTATCCACCATTTCTGTCAAAACATGTACTTCGACGTGTCCTCGTGGAAATAGAGAGACACGTGCCGAGGCAATGTTTAACAAAGGGTGGAAGTGAAGGCGCAAGCAATTTTCAGTGAGACTTGGGGCTGAGGTGTGGATAAGGTGAGAAGACTTTTGCTTTCCAACGGGGATGGATACTTTATTTACTTTTGTGCCGTGTGGGTAGGTCCCTATTCCCACGTTATCCATTCCACCAACCATCCTATTTGTGGATTCTCGCGTGTTTGCAAAGTCTCTCTGAATCCGAGCCTGTCACACCACTCACTTGATACTTTAATACCACTTATTTAGTAATACTTTTAATTTTATTTTGATGGCCACTATTATTAATTCTTATACTGAGAAATCCCTGGATCACAATTATAAATCAACTGTGAATATCTTCTGATTTTGATAAGAATAATAAAACCCTAAAGAGTAATAGAGTCAGAAATGGTGAATCCAGATTAATCACAATTATAAATGAACCGTGATTATTATTTGAATATGCTCTGATTTTGACTAGAAATTCTATTATTGATTGGGTATACAAGAGTATAAATTCTATTATTTGAATCACAATTATAAATTCTATTATTTGAATTTGTAAATTGGATAAGGATGAATATAAATATATTCACTCATCCTTGTTTTCATTTTCACATCATTCTCAACACAAGATGATACCCATTCTAATTTTAAACTATTAAAACATTTTTAATTTGTTAATTAAGTTAGAAAAATCATATTAATTTACTTTGATTTTTTAATTTTATTTTTTTTATGGATTATACATTTTATAACTTTTATTCATTTTTATTATTAATTGATTCCCATCTCATGGTTAATTTATATTCTTTTTTATATTTATATAATTATAATTTATTTCTAAAAATTGACATTGAATAAAAGAAAATATTTATTTTTTTAACATATAATACCAAGAAACGGATATTGGCATGATACGGGCATACTTGTTGCTCCTTGATTAAGATATGAATGAGACAAAACTTCGTACCTACTAAATATGAAGATGTGAATGAAAATGAATTCTTCTTTAAAAATATGAAGAAAAAAAATACTCAATAAGATATAGAGACATGAAGGAAGATTAATTTATACTTTGACGATTCTCACCTAACTTGTGTTCTTTTAATTCCTAAATTCGTGTTACTATGTTTTATCTTTATATAGTTGATTTTTTTATTTGAATGTTCATTTCTTAATAATCAAAAATTAAGATTATTTAATACTTTTTTATCTCTATTATTATCATTACAGTTTCGTATTATATTTACATCAATATTTGTTTAAGATAAAATAGAGAAATAATTTGTTTTATAAATTTAAACAATATATAAATAAAATTGCATACTTTCAAAATATCAAAATAAGATTAAACAAGACAATTTAAAATTCTCCAAACATTTGTGTGATATAATTAGTATGTTAATGGATTTGTTCACTTCCACTTAATTTTTTTTTGGATATGTAGTTTAATTCAAAATATCTTTTTACACGATTATACTAAATATTATTCTAAAGTTTGTATAGATATTTCGTCTCTGATATTTTTCTTTATGTGATTTACATATTGGCTATATATAAATATCTTTTACAATTGATGAATTCCTATTTCACCATTGTGGATCTTTCCTTTCCATATTTACTTTCAAATTTGACCAATAATCAGTAATTTTTTTCATACTACGCAATCTTACCAATCTAATTCGATAATTACCAGTAGATCATGAGCACATGTAAGAAAACATGTGGCCACAACAATTGTTTATTGCAAAAGACAGTAAAGTAGACTAAACACATGGATATCAATTACAAAATATATTTAAATAAGGTTAAAGAAAAAAATTGACCTGACCTTCCACTTCACTTAAATGTTCATACAGCCCCTCCAGTCAATTTTTTTTTATAAGAATAATTTTTATTACTTAAGCAATCAAAATCTCACTTGATGACATTCTTTACAAATATGTTTATCATTTTAGTAATTTCTTAGTTGCTTGAATAAGAAAATCATATACCAAATACTTATTTTTTATTCTTCATCTCATTCCAACCGTTTAGGAAAATATGCAAACATATGACTATAAAAAATTCTCAAAATATTAAGCTTAACTACTCCACCAGTTTAACAAGTCCCATACCTTATATTTTTTTTTTCGACTTAAACTCAAATGCATTAGTTCTCATTGTATATTCTCCGTAATATTTATTACATAGTCGGAGTTGCTTATTATTCCAATACAATTTCCTAACTTACATCAAAATTTACTATTTAAAAAAAATTCTTATTCATTCGAACTATATGTATACAAATGAAACTCAATTAATTACCATATCAATAATATATATATATATATATATATATATATATATATATATATATATATATATATATATATATATATATATATAATTGAAAATTACATATTCATGAATTAAAGTCATATCAATGTACACCACACAATTATAAACCAAAATTCCATCAATTAATCCAAAAGTTCACTTTAATTTCAATTTCACATATCCCACCAACTCAAATCCAGTTTATTATAACTTATAATAAACATTTCATATCTTCCCTTTTACAACAATACGTTTATAATTTATTTAAATATTTTAAAACAACATTTTCTCCATTTTCACGTACAACTCTAATGTTCTATTTTTAAGTAAAATCCAAAATAATATACAAAGCCAAATTTCAAAATATGACCTGAGTTCTTTTGCCACCAATCACATAATTTTTTTAAAATACCGGTATTGTAAGAAGGAATGATGAATCAAAGAGCTAGCAATTTAACTCCTAATTCAAAACCTAATCATACCAAAACGTCATAACATCTTATTAAAGTTTTAAGTAATTTAGAATAAAAATGTCTTCATGAACGTGGTTCTTAAAGAAGAAGATAGACGAATCTCACTCTAAAATTTGAACTCCAAACTGCGGCTTGTTTTTCGTAACTTGAAAGTATTAAACTATGAGAATAGAGGGATTAAAAATAAGGTGAGAAAAGGGAATATAACGGAAGAAGAGGGGAAATTCCAATATTTTTCTTTTATTTAAGAAGAGAGATGTATATTATTTTGTCAAAAGCCATCTCTGAAAAATAGTTTAACTCCTTCCCCAAGATAGCTAAATGTCTAAACTTCATATAACAATTACATAACAAAATACAACCCAATCAACCCAAAACCTCATATATCAATTACATATATAAAACAATATATCTCGTGCACATACACATTACACAAATCTTCTAATTCCTTAAATATACAATAACATATTTTTGTCTATTTTTTTGTTAATATAAAATTTCCTATTTTTCTCTTCAATTTTGCGTGCATAGAAACACCGTATTATAATCATTACATGGTGCAATGCCATTAACGTAGGCAGCGGAAAGAATAGAACGAGTTCAATCTCCGAGAGCCATTCAAAACAATATTTTTGTATAGTAAAATAAATTCAAAGAATAAATTACTATTTTAATCTTAATTTGAAAAAAAAAAATGATCTTTTAACAATTATACAACCACTTCATAACCTATTTTTTTAGAGCAATATGATTATTATCTTACCAATATATCATTACTTCTAACGAAAATACTTTCAAGACAAACTCAACATTTATTAAGACACTGTAAAATTCTTATTATCTCGATGATATAGTTAAATATATTTTATCTTCTGTTACCTGGATAAAAAAATGCTAAAATTATTGTACTTAATTTTTAATGTTTTATAATTTATCATCCGTTGTCTCTTTTATCTTATTCAAAAGTAAATTTGAATGACAAGTTCTAAGACATAATTTATTTATTTTTATCTTTAATTAAATTCGAGAAAGTGGTCCTAATTGATATTTATCCACAAGTTAAATAGTTAGAAAATAATACTCTAAGTAATAGCTGATTTTGTGCTCCTCATCCAACAAAGATACAGACGGCGGCTGTAGGAGTGACACGTGGCGATACCAAAGTGGAATAAGGGTTAAGGGTCACAAATGTTGGTGGGACCCACGTGCTCACGTGTATATGTATATGCTAGGAAATCTCGGGATTCGAAGCATGATCAAAGTCCAGCCCGGATCTGATCTCATCTCTCTCTCCTCTCTTCTCCTCTCTTCCCTTCTTCCACCACTCCGCTCCTCTTCTCACTTCCCTTCACCTCGCTTCAACTTCCACGTTCTCACTCTCAGATCAAATGCTTCAGAACAACGATTCCTATCACTCACTCTCGCGCTCTTTTTCGTCCTTGCTCAATAAATACCTCACCGCTTCCAATTTCGTTCGCATTGCTATTCTCTGAGCACTGCGTCACAGAATTCAAACGGCGAAAAGCGATAGCGCAGTCACGCGCTTCGCCACACGGTCCTTTGCAACCTAATTCGTCAATGTGATTTGGCATTCATCAATGGCGGCGAGTTCTAGAGGCTTATCCACTAGGCAGTTCGATTTCAGGCTCAGAGTAGCGCCGCTCAATGTCGTTCCGCTTCACAAGAGTCACGTGCTGGAGTTAGCTCCGAGCAAGCGGAGAAAGCTCTGCTTCGACTTCGCTGATCGAGTTCGACTCGGAAGTGGCTCAATTCGGTGCTGCTGTTCTGACTCGGTCACTCCGATTCGCAGAACGAGTGGACCTGGCAACGGCGGTGACAAGAACGAGGAGCGGAGGTTCGATACCAAAAAAAACCCTCACATTCACCGAGTGAGGGTTCAGGCCTCTCCAGCCGCAATGCCTTTCGCCTCTCCACCGTACGTTTATAATTAAACTCGTTGTTGTGTTTCTTGCCTGAAAATTCATTTCTATATTTAGGTCTTAACAACCTTGTCTATTCTATTGATGAAAAATGGAAAACTAGGATAACAGTGTTTAGGTGCGGTTTTCACATGATATTCGATCTGCATTTTGTAGAAGTTACTTTCATTATCGATTCGAATGTACTGACAAGTTTATCATCGCGATTTGTAATATTTATGCACTGGTGATAGCTGATAATCTGCTTGTATTGTACCGTTTTGGCTCAATTAGTAACTTGAGGTGATTCTCTGGTGAGTGGAATGTGTATTATAACAGCACTGCATGTGAAATCATTAAGTAGCTAATTAATTACGAAAAATTCTATCCTGTTCTTGGCATTCTCTTTTGTATTTTCTAACATTATAGGGGCCAGCAGACGACATGCTGATACGCGTGAGTACCATGTTCTGATTTTTATGAGATGAGAGGAGTGGTTTTGTGCACATTAGCTTAGTATGTAAGAATGATGATGCATCGACCTTATTGTAGACTTGAATGATTAATTAGGTTAAGTAAGCAAAGCTGGGGTAAATAATATTTATAATATGGAGTTGAGGTGCATACATCGTGAAGGTTGATTTCATTATATACACTTAATCGTCAATTCTTTCTGAATTGTTATACGTGTTTGCAAAGGAGTTTATCTGATGTCACGGTGCTGAAAATGTTCTGACCTACATTTAAAAGCAAGGAAGGATGAAGCATGTTTTCAATTTATCCTCCCTGTCTATGATTTCTAGTTGTCACACGGTTTATTGAAAATAAATGAAGCTTTGCTTGAGGAAGAGATTATATCCTTCAATGTTAATTGGCTGTTGTTTATACTTTATGCAACCTACGGTCGTAATTGAAATTTTTCCTCCATGGTTATGCTACTTTGTGCCATGATGGCAACAGATCATTTCTGAAGCAGGAAAAATTTTTTCCACGTTGCATCCCAAGAAATTCTGGTCCACAGTCACGTGATACACCCCCAAAAAGAGGTATTTTAGGTGATTTATATCCTTACTGCTTTGTCGGAAACATTACTGAAGGCCTTCTGTAGATGTTTTCCAGTGGCCAATCATGGAATGCTAAAGTATTTACATCTGTTTGTGTGACTGGTTCCTAACAGACACTGGTATAGCAAATGAGAAAGACTGGGGTATCAGCTTGTTAAATGAAAACGTTAATGAGTCCGGCACAAATGAAGATGGGAGTACCTGGTACCGAGAAAGTGGGGAAGAACTAGGTGAAAATGGATATAGATGTAGATGGACAAGAATGGGTGGTCAATCTCATGATGGTTCCTCAGAATGGAAAGAAACGGTATATCATAATTTTAATACTTGAATGTGCAAGTACTTTTTCAAAAATAAAATATAAAATATATCTATGATAGCATGCTATGTTAATGCAAGCTTTTGAATGAAAGCTATCTTCCAATTCTTTTATGCAAGTCATCACATATAATCATGTTTGATATCTGCTGTTTATTGTTGTTTGCTTAAAGAAATCATCATACTGTGGTAGAGGACTATGTTGGGATTTTGGGTTTTGGAAGTATATTTTGGAAATATAAGATATATGTTACATCGAAGAGCTTGTTATTTTATTTTATTGATATACTCTAAAAACTAATTTAAATAAAAAAGATATTAAGCAAATATTCTCAACAGACTGATCCCTTATACCAAATGAAAAGGAGAAATTTTAATTTCCAAACCCTAGATAATAAAAATATCTGTGCTAACCCTCTGGTAAAAACAGTGACAATGAAAGCTTATAGCTTAATAATACTTCATGTTTTTTCTTTTAAAGGAAGAGGTCTACAGTAATTTCTCACCAGTTGGATTAAATAGTATTGTAGTCGAGATAAATGCCTTAGTGTACCAAGTATCGCTCAATGTAATAAGATTTTGATATGTAAGCATTTCACATACCTAGAAAATATTGAGCATTGCATTTGAATATTTTGGGAGAATTTTGTTTGAACTCTGAGATTAGTTCTTGTAATTTGAAAGTTAGTTATTATTAGTATAAATATATTTAGTGCCAAGTAACTTTGTTAAAATGCCCATCTTATTGACAAGGGAATGTTGTACTAGTTATAAAATCTAAAATATAGATGTAATTCTTCTATAGCTGAATCAGGTATGTCTCCAAATTGAATTTATTGGGAGTATGGTAGGTTGGGTTTTCATTGGTTTTTGTTAAAATCAGTCATTAGGATGGATTTTAAGCAATTAAAAGTGGAATTGTTTTATTGGAAAAGAAAGCATTTATTGCACTTTTATATTGTCAATGTAATGAGTGCTTTCTTTGTCAATAATAACTTTCTACTTCTAGTTAACTTAAAAGCCCAAGGGTTGATATTAATAAAACTCTTCTTTCAATGATAGCTTGATTAGTGTTTTACCAGGTGGGTTCGTTTTTAATGTTAGATTCACAATATTCACAGTGTTATCTGTATCACACCTCAGGTGGATTTTTTTAATTGGTTTTATTGATCTAATTGGCAGTGGTGGGAGAAGAGTGACTGGACTGGATATAAGGAGCTAGGTACGTTCTTTTCTTTATGTTTGAAATAGCAACCTTAAAGTACTATAGGGCCAGTGCAGGATTACTTCTGGGGCAGAAGTACATGATTGTCCTGGTAACAAAGAATATAGTTTCAGGGTTTCAAGCATACCTTTGGACCTTGCTCAGACACTTTAGTTAAATGGTCGATGGTTATATGTACATGTATGTAAAAGTGACATTTAGTTTATAAAAGGGTCCAAATCGAATCAACTGTGATTAAGAACGTTTATATAGGAGAAGGAAGAATAACCTAATAGCTGCCCACCGATGTGGGCTCATGTGATCCAATTGAGACGGAAGTCAATTATAGGAAATGTGTCAAAGAAAGGCAGGGAGGGATAGGTTTGAGCTCTTGATTCGGAGGAGTCTAAGCACTCTCAATCTGCTAAGATTTTCAGTTCTGTACTCATAAACGTTGTTTTAGGCTCTGTAATTAGCTAACCTAAGTCTTACACACTTAATAAAATACAGATTTTCCGTGTCTCTAATCCCCTGATTCCTGTCATTTTGGTATTATAGCTCTCGATTCAGAGAGTTTGGATGGTCATCACACAAGCTGTGATGGAGACAGGAGTGACAATGTGGTGCAAGGAAAGTTGAATGAGGTCAAGAAGCTCTTGCTGGAATGATATTGTCATTGGTAAAGTATACACAGCGACAGTCACATTTGGGTTGAAGTTGGAAAGTGTTATTGGGTGAGGAGTTATGGGAGAGAACCTTGTAAGTCATATTCATCATATTGACGCGGTAAAGATACTCCCATTCCACTATATGACTTGGGAGAAAGGAAACTGGAGATCCTAATATTCATTGATGATGCATATGGGTGGATTGTTTGGGTTGAGTGCTATTTCAAATTAAATTCCATCTCACAAAAAGAAGCTCAATATGTTGTTGCTTGTAGGAGATCTGGCCTTGAATGGGTATCATTGGTGGGGAGAGGAGATGTCTACATAGTGTTGGGAGGACTTCAAGGTAACTATGACACGGCATTTTAAAACTGGGTTCACCAATTCATCCAAAACCCATTTTGACCTCTGCTAATTATTCGATAGACTATAATTATGATGGAGTCCTGTGAACAATTGAAATGCTCTTATGAACCTCTAAAGAAAACGGATTATGCCGTGTTGAATGGGCTTTTTCTCATTAGAATAAAGGGGACATGAGGCCTAGAGAACCAATTAGAAAGTTAGCCTGAGGTACTATGGACATTATGTCAGGTTGCTTATAAATTAAGAGTCTGTTTGGATGAGCTTCTCCAGAAAGACTTATAGGAGAGAAAAATAAGATAAAATGAAATTGACTTCTCCAAAAGTTAAAATTAGTCTATGTACATGTTAGAAATAAAGATTTGGAGAAGTTATCTGAGATTTTTTAGAAATTAGTTTATGCATAAACTTATTTTAACTAATGAAGAAGTCAAATTCGTTTTTCTTCTTACTTTTTTCTTCTAAAAGTCCTTTTGGAGAAACTTGTCCAAACAAGTTGTGTCACTACTTGCAGGTAGTTTGGGGCACTTGGTTCTACATGTTTGTTGGTCAAATGTCTACTGCCATCACACTCAACCTCGGCCCTTTTTTGCAACAAACTAATAAATAAAATGAGCACAACAAAGATAGCAAGAGTGATATATTGATCTTGTGGACAAGATCTGTCGCTGAGCATAATGGTTTCCTCAAGAGGATTGTAAATAATCGTTTATTATTGGCACTGGGTGTTCAAGAGCCTTGCCTCCAACAATCTCAACTAAACTCCAAAATTGTCTAATTCCCTTTCTACTTTCTTATTATTCCCCTCGAACTACTTTAGCTACCTTTGTGATAGAATTTGTCTCTTCACTTCTGGTGCTCTAATCCTTCTATTGTACATTTTGTTAATTGGGGGCTTAGCAATATTCATGCTCATAAATTTACCATATCCTAACAGTGGAAGTCTAGAAATTAATTCTATACGATCTCAAAATGATTTTTGCAAGAGTCCTCACATGCTGGTAGGTTGTTCCAATGAATGAGGACTTCAACCTCTCCTAAAAGGATTGTTATGAGCAGCTACAATGAACAGTGGGCTTAACTTGCAATTTGAAATCTCTAGACAATCCTAAAAGGAAGTGGCTGGACAACTACTGATGGTGCAATTGCTTTCTTTAGAAGGGATATGTGAAAATCCTACTAAATGAAATTTTTGCAGTTACAAATAGATGCCAATTGTAATTGATAATCCAACAATTTTATTGATATGGTAATGATTTGAGAAAAAACCCAGTTTCCAATTTGATAATGTACATCACATTAGTGTTTATCAGCATGTGCTCTGATGTGAATTTGTGCCTTCCGTAAGATTTTTTAATTTTTCAAAGTTGCATTTGGAACGTGGACTTTAAGTCTAATTTAACCTCACAAAATTGACTTGTGAAGGTGAGATTTACATCCACTTATATATAAGTTGGTTATATCTCTAGTCAATGTGGGATTCAAAACATCCCCTCATACAGAGGACTAAGCATGAGACTAGATGATTGTAGATAGTCCAATAGTGATCCGATAGTGGATGACAGATAGATCCAACAAACTTCGCTAAGATAGACTCTCATACCATTTTGGAAAGTGAACTATAAGCCTAAATCAACCTCATAAAATTGATTTGGTAAGGAGACCCAACATTATATACTATAATTTAGTCATACATGTAGTTGATGTAAGATCTCCAACAATTGAATCTGTTTTGTTCAATAGCTAGTTCATATTTTCGACTGCCGAGTGATTGCTTGCCCTTTTAGAAAGGAGTGGACCTCTTTGAAGGGAGTGGATTTGTACGCCCTTGATAATTTATGATAAAGCAAAACTCAGCCCATGCTAATGATAATTTCTTACATTGCTTTGGTTTCTCAAAAGAAAGCAATTCAGATTTATGATGACTGTTTACTGCCCCCGCCTGTCCAACAAATTGAGGCAGGCTGACCTAAATTTCAACTTAGTTTGTTTTTGTTGAAAGAGAAGTTACGGAGAATAACTTTACCTCAATCAGAAACAATTGTCAAAGGGTGAACCCGTCTAAGCTAAGCACCTCTTGGATTAAGTTTTCTGACATTTCCTTGGCTATGAAAGGGTGACAGAGGTGTACAAAGTGCACATACTTAGTTAGGTGATCTACCACTACAAGAATGGTATATTGACAAACTTAAGTAGGCATTGTTAGGGGTTGCAATGCAACCATCTAGCTAGAGTAGAGATAATGTTTGGTGTTTGCGTCTTTGACATATCATGAGCTGCAACAAATTGTTGCACATCCTTTTTCATACTCTCCTAGAACACCATCCTAGATTTTCATTCGATATTTACAAAAGTTTGAATGACTTGTCCACTGAAGAGTTATAAAGTTCTGAAAGAAGCAATGGAATATGGGGATTGCCTTGGTAAAATCAACCTGTTTTTGTATAAAAGCTTATCCCCTTGCAGTGTACACCTGAGGTGAGACATTGGATCTGCAATTAGATATTGTACACTTGATTTTAACTTCTGATCTGCTTGAATTTCACTAGCACAGACATCTGATTGGCCAAACTGCATTGCAGTGATGGCAGCATAATTCATTATTTTCACAGTTTGGGTATTATAAGTATCGAAGTTGAATCCCATCAGTTTGGAGGTACACTTAAATTGCTCTTACTCGCATAAAACGTTGCTCATTGAGGAATTTCAAGCTTCTTTTATCAGTGTGAATGATAAAATTAGTACTACTGACTGTTGTACCTCATAATGATGGATCTCCTTTTAAGATCACTTTAGCTTCAGACTTTTCAAGGTGAATTCCTTGAAGTTTGCCATGATTTTACCCAAACCATACAGTCATTCCATGCCTAGTGCCCAACCTTGCAATTGTAGATACAACTTAGAGCATGTAATTGTTTGAATTTCAATGTTTGAAATCCCAGATAGTGGTACATAGTGGCTGGCACTAAAAATGCTTCTGTGAGATAGCAGATGGCAGGATAACTATTAATCTGAAATTTCTTATATTTTATCTAAGGTAAGTACGTATAAATTCTCAAAAAATTATACTCGAAATTAGTAAAGTCACAGCCATAACAAAACACACAAGTAAATACCAATAAAAGTCTAATACGAGTTTCATACATAGGAATTATCGGTCATAATCTTCTAAATTTAAGTATATTTTATGATTTTCACTTTACATCTATTGATCTCAATTCTGGGAATTAAAATCTCAAAAATAGCATTCCGAAAAAGCTTAGTTTCTCTGCTCACAGGGTTGTTTTTTGGAAACAACAGTGTTGTTAAACACCTGTTATGAACACTATTCAGCTTGTTATTTGGTCCATTGTGGCCGCTGCACTAAACTGCTATGCCACAACAACACTGTAGCAGGTAGGGGCCGCTCCACAATGCTACACCACTATAGTGCGCCGTTCAAAACCCTGAAATTGTTTAATTTGATGCAATTCGACTGGCTATTAATTTGTATCATAAGATTAATATATAATGACCTTAAACCTTACAATAGATGAATGGACCGATGCAATTTAGTATCATATTGATGTAAATCATATAATTGAATGATTCTTTTTTTCTTCTCACTTTTCTTTAACCAAATCTCATCGATGCAATTGAAAATATATATAAGCTCAAATTGTAAATGAAACTATGAAGAAATTTTAAAAGTTCTTCTGAAATTACTTTAGTTGATTATTCCGCTACTTTATTTGTCACCCAATCATTCAATGCATGCAATATATTTGGTTGTTTCATTTTCTCAAAATTACAGTTCACAATTCAAAAATAAGCTTTACAGTTCATCATTGATCATTTATCAATGATGGTGGGATAGCTGAGTTGCAATTCCATACGCTGTCCTTCCCTTATAAGGAATGGCATATCCCATGAGCTGGCATTAAAACTTTTCTCTGAATCAACTATCATTATCATCTAACGGTGTAATTGATTGAAGAAATGCTGTATAACAGGTTGTTGCATCATTTGTTAGACTCGTAAATAATCTTTTTAGACTTTGGGTTTGGGTGTAACTGAACTTAAAAGCCATAGCTATAGGGTAAGGTTTATCCCTCACTTGTATATATTATTTTGTCCATATCACTAACAATGTGGGATTTTCAACACTCCCCTCATGTCAAGATTTGGGCATCTTGAATGTGAAGTTTGTAGGATTCAATATCTACATGTGATTGAATGTAGGTGAATCAATAAACCCAACAATAACCACTATAATAAGTTTTTAAGCCATCTTAAAATTTGTTTTTTGGGTTTAGTTCAACCCTGAGAGCTAGCTCATAGGATGAGAATTGTCCCCCACCTGTATACACTATTTTGGCCATACCAAGTTGACAACGTGGGCTAACCAACAAATATAAATTTAGTGACTTGTCAGTGCATTTGATTAATTTTATAAGCTCTAGCAGGTGTGGAGAAATCTGGTAGAAATTCTGAGGGGGATTCTTGGTGGGAGACGTGGCAGGAAAATCTTCATCAAGATGAATGGAGGTCATTAATTTATTTCTCTGCTTGTTGTGATTAGGTAAACCCTGTGAATTCTGGACACATTGTCTTGCATGTTTAAATTTGCAGTAACATAGCAAGAATAGAAAGGAGTGCACAAAAACAAGCAAAATCAGGAACTGAAAATGCTGGATGGTATGAGAAATGGTAAGGTGGTGTATTTTACCAGGGGGAGGGTGTTTGGTTTTCTGTATGCATTATAAATGTGTCTAATGCAGTCCAATATTCTGTCTGTTCAATTTGGTCAGGTGGGAAAAATATGATGCTAAAGGCTGGACCGAGAAAGGAGCACACAAGTATGGTAGATTGAATGAACAATCATGGTGGGAAAAGTGGGGAGAGCATTATGATGGAAGAGGGTCTGTTCTCAAATGGTGCGGATTCTGATTTTCCCATCTTAAATGTCATTTACAATTTCATGTTGCTCTGTACTTGATACTTTTTAAAAATAGCTCATTAATTTGTTGTAGCGATAACTGTGTGTGGTTTGGTGAGTAGAGCTGGTTTTCATTGGTATTCAAATTTGGTTAATTATATTGTCTAATTTTCAATAACGTACTGTAGAATGATTTGATGTATCTAAACATCAAATTATTATATTGATTTTGTGCACTAAAATTTAAAAACATTAAATGACTACTGCATCAAATGGTGGATATCTTCATTATTTGTATTGGCTAGTTTTAATATTGGTGGATGATAATTAAGATGAACTTTATTAGCATGAATTGCATGGTGTACTTTCAGACTTTTAGCCCAGCAGGTGATTTTGTGAAATTTTATCTTATAAAATATTATTCATTGTGTAAGATTGATTTTGATTTATGCTAATGTCAATGAATACTATCAAGCGTTGAATTCTGATATACTTTTTCCAGGAGCACAGCAGTGTCATAATTTTTAATTTGTCGTGATTGTTGTTTTTCCTCTTTTTCCTCCTTTCTAATTGTAATTTGTTGATTTCTTTGGATACTTGGGAAATATTTATGTGTTTATCAAAAATTTATTCTGAGTTTTAAATTTAATTTTCGTTGTGCTTCCTCCTCTTTGCTTACACTTCCTCAGGACAGATAAGTGGGCTGAAACCGAGCTTGGAACGAAATGGGGGGACAAATGGGAGGAGAGATTTTTTAAAGGCATAGGTTCAAGACACGGAGAAACATGGCACGTATCTCCAAGCAGTGAACGTATGTTACCATTACTAAAAATTCTAGTGAAAAGTATACTTTAATATTCATTTCATATTCTTCCCATTCAGTAACTAAACATCATAAATATTCAACAAATTAAATGTGATAAAATATAACAAATTGTGATTTATATTATTAGTTCTAAAACTTTCTTCTTTTCTAGCCACAGAACTTGCACCTATTAAAGCAACTAAAAGAATGATTGAAATAGTTAAAATGGAAGTGTCTTTTTATTCCATTTGATGATTCTCATAGTGCTCCCAAAGATATAATCGACGAAGGTTGCATTCCATTTGAATTAGGCATGGTAGTTGTCTTTATATGTAAGATATGAAAAATGTAATGTATTTTAGTTGAACTAATCTCTGGACAAATTTTTCTATAAGCACTTCTAAGAAATAACAAGAAGAAAAAAAGTTAAATGTGTTTTTTCGTAAGTTAAAATTAACTTATGCGAAATAGAAATTTAGAAAAGTTATATGAAAGAACTTTTACAAATTAGCTTGTGCATAAACTAATTTGAGTTTGTGGAAAAGTTCTTCTGATTTTTTTTCTCCTACAAATGCTTATAAAGAAGTTTGTTCAAACAAATATTGGGTCAGTAAATGGGTCTTTTCTTATTGATTCATCTTTATGGAGATGAGTTTTTCTTTTCCCAATAAGTTCATATTTCAAGGGAAAGCAGCTGCATCGAACTGCTTGCTGGTTTCTCTCTTTCTCTCTCCTGCTTTTATGTGCTTGCTAACATGGTTTTCTGTTACCAGGTTGGTCAAGAACTTGGGGAGAAGAACACTTTGGAAATGGGTATGGTACAGCTGATTAGTTGAATTATTTGTTCATGGCAACAGTTTTATATCCCATGACTCAGTTTTTTATTCTATATGCCCTATTGGTAACTGGTTTTGCTTTCGTCTGTAACAGGAAAGTCCATAAGTATGGAAATAGCACAACTGGTGAGAGCTGGGATATAGTTGTAGATGAAGAAACTTATTACGAGTAAGAACATTCTTTTCAACTACTAGCTATTCTATTGCTTATTTATAATGAAAAACTGAATGTAAAGAGTATATCCATCCTTTATTTAATCTAAAAGTCTCTGATGCATCTAGATGGTTTTAGTACATATAGAAGTATGTGTCTAGTGCTTGTTGGGTAACACGCAAGTGCACATTCTTTCTGTTTTTATAAAGAAAAATTGCCACAAAATACTCGAGCATTACAATACAGTGATAGACGTGTTAGATCGGGATGAAACATAGTACTGGTTCATTTTATGCTTTGTACACTTTGAAAATATAATATATTTTGAATTCTCAAATTAATCCATAAAATTCCGAGTATTAGTCAATTTGCTCTATAATTAGATTATGAAATGTCATTTACGTTGATCATTATGAATGACGATAGGCATATTGCTAATTTGAATTTGATAACGTCTCAAATTTAGGGCCGAACCTCATTATGGATGGGCGGATGTTGTGGGTGATTCAACCCAATTACTTTCAATTGAGCCTCGGGAGAGGCCTCCTGGTGTCTTCCCTAATTTAGACTTTGGTTCGCCTCTGTCGCCTGAAGCTAATGGTGACTCGCCTCAAGATTTGCCCCCTTCACAATGAGGATGACCTGACTTGCAAGCTCCATTATTTGTTTTCTTCAATTTTAGGGAGATTCCATCGTAACGAGTGGAACTCATTTTGTAACATACTGTGGATCGATCATTTTATTCATTCTTTCCATTTTAATGTTCTACCTTTACTTTTCCCCCCTTGGTTTCCCACCAAGTTATTTAAAATTAACGATTTTTCGTCATATAATTATTGCTAATTTTTCTACGGTAATCGGTATTGTGCCAGGTAAATGATGCTAAACGCAGCTTGATATTTAATGATTTCCGGTTCGAATCAGGCAAATTTAGTCGGCAGAGTCAGTGTTAAGATATAACTATTGTGCCTGCATCCCTAAGCTTCCACCTACAGGGAGCTGTTCGGCTATAACTCTTTATACTCCTTTCGCACACAACGCACGCAAACTAGTGGAAATAAAATCTACGTTTAATTGTGATTACATTTATGTAAAGAATTTATCCATGTTTTTAAATGGTTAACCTATCAGGACATCACTATTGATTGCAACGTCCCCTTTAGGCTAAAAAAACTACAGATGGCATCCAGTTGCTTCCAAAAACTATGTTGACTGCATCATACGTCAAAGAAAGACAGAAACCACTAAGTACAGTCTATAAGCTGCAAAGGTTTTCCTCGAGATATACAGACTTTTCCTACTTCCTAGCAAACTCAAAATTGTGTGCAGCTATCTATATGTCGAACGGTTGTCCTCTAAATCTACTTCCATTGCTCGCCTCTGATCCCCTTTTACAGATTCAAGTACAAGTCCAAAACACTCCCAAAATTCAGCACCAAACTGAGGTCATTATGTCCTTAGAAATGCAGAAGATGTTCGTATGATTAAATTTTTTAGATGTCATTTTACCATAGTTCGGCCAGTATTGAGAAAGAATTGCCTTTCTGTTTCCTTTTTTGGGCTTTATCAGCAGCTGTCAAATTGAGCGGCAACTGCTCAAGGGAATGTGATGAAGACAACAACAATGATAAGTCAACAGGTACATCAGCACCGAACAAGGCACCATCACTAATCTGATATAATTTCCTCCAAATCAGGATCCTCAAAGTTCATAGCATCATAGTCCGAAATTGTTTCATTGAATGTACCCTTATCTGCTAGATCATTCTGATCATCATCATCATCATCCATTTCTGGCCATTCAGACTCTTTGTCAACATCCGGTTCATCATTTGATGCATCTCTCTTTGTTGTATTATCCTTTCCATGTTTCCGAGGTCCTGAATTTTTCTCCACTTTGGCTGTGGAATCTTCACATATGCAGGTCGATGGATTCTCATGAAATCCGCCTCTACCTGGTCTAACCTCCTTTGGCTCCCCCATGAAGCCTCTCTGGAAATTACGGACACTAGAAGCAAAAACATCCCAAGTCATATTACTTCTATTCAAGAACAGTCGGTAGAGTTTTTTAGCATTTGGACGAACGGTTGGTTTATGCCCAAAGTATCTCCTACAAGAAAGTTCCAAGGGAGCTAATTAGTTGTATAGATATCAGTGAACAACAGAAATTAAAATAGATGTAAACGGAGTATAACATACCTTCGTCCGGCTAATATTTTTGCCATATTTCCGTTGTTATTGGTTACAAATACATCACTTTCATCACAGACAATGAAGTCAAGTGCAGCCATGCGAGAAGAAAATGAAGAAAATGATTCTAATTCTTCCTTGGTAGCGATGGTCTCTTTTGAATGGTAATTAGGAAATAATTCTTTGAGAGGGGCCAGTGTTCTTTCCCCTCCATATACTTCCCCTGATGCAACGTAAATATGAACGTCAGAACCATATCCCAATGCTCTTAGCATGAGACCAACTTCTTCTGGGGTTAATGGGCATCTTCCCTGCCTCCTTGCCCTATCAGGATTGCTTCTCTGCATATCAATATTCCTCGTATTATTTACCAGTTCGTAAATCAGTTTTCAAAAGTGCAAAGTTCAGCCAAACATTTCTCTACTAAATTCTAATTCCATAGCATCTTGCCACGAACAGGGTTAAAGAATGTTCAGATGTTTAAAGCCATTGACGATATTCATTCTAAGAAAAGATCCTCTTAAGTCCTATGGTTTTGGATGTCCACTCAAGCATATAAAAAAAACGCTACCTAAAAGTGAATAAGATGAGATTACATTTTCAGTATCTCCCAATAAATAATTGTTCGTATATAAAATTTTAACATGTGAGACTTACATGTAAGGTCTTCCACCTTCTCCTTATTGCACCTAGTTCTTTCTGCTCCTTCTCCCCTCCTCCATAATCACATCCAGAAAATGCCAGCATATCAGGTTCAAATCTGTAGTAAAAATGGCAATCAACGTAGAAATTTTTTAGTTGTCATCTGTTATTCTACCTAATTAACTGCTTCTTAAATGTAAAGAGTAAAAGAAATTGCTGCTTGTGCAAATAGAATCAGCCAATGTTTTAAAACTCTAGCCAAACTTTGACGGTACAGGTACATAATCAATGGGTCACTGGTGTGTGTGGGTGGTGTAAACCTCTCCAAGCTAATACATGGTGCTGTTCTCAGTTCCTATTACACTTTTTACGCAATTTAATTATTTTGAATTCATTTTCAGAAACAGCTAGTTACAAGCATATGAGTGTGGGTCTTGTGGGGCACAACAAATGCAGCACCCGTTCTGCTAGAGCACTATCAGGAGCGCAGGACATGGGTCTTTTATTAAAATGGAAAAAAATGCTCCACTCAGACAGGTTTAAATCGGTTAAAACAAACTTTTCACTAGTGACATCAATACCAAGTTAGAGACATGCTCGATCTAAAATGTAAATTGAGCAGTATACACCTTCGAATCCAGAACGGACCGACTGGTCCAAACAGGATTTTCAAACTCTGGAATCAACAAAAGCTTCAATAAGTATGATCAATCAAATTAAGCTCAGGATATGGACTTGATATAAATTATGAGCATGTGTATGAGTACTTCAGAATTTCTCAAACAAAGTGGCTACTTTTTCAGACAAAGGGTAAGGGAAAAACGCAATCTCTGGCTGTTAGACAAAAAGGGGTAATATGAATGGACATGATAATTCACTGGCTCAATTTGAATTGTATTACTTGCAAATGCTCTCAGCCAAAACTGCGGTCCTCCATGAAACTGGTCATTCTTGTGTAAGTGTTTCATGTTTATGGAAATAAATTGGATGGATACATTTGTATACCATATGCAATAGGAATACCGTTTGCGATGTAAATGCACTTATATGCATGTATGCAGCTGCATAAGATTTATCCGCATAGGTATAAACACTAACTATATATACTAGAGTTTTGGTGGTCATCATATTGATAAATCTAATTGATACCAAAACATGTGAATTTAATGCAATAGATACAGATAATAAAAGACCAAATTTCAATCAAACTACCTTAGGTGCAGTGCAATATAATGTTTGCTTCTCATCCTCATCCAATGGACCAATTTTTGACCCATTGAAAGTATTGGGCTGGTAAATCTTAAAGCATGGTAGTTAACTCTACATCTCAACTTCTGATATTCTGTATCCAACCTGTTGGCAAGCCTGTAGTCAAACTTGCTAAGCTGGACAGCCTGCCACAAAATGAAGCAAATGATATCTTTATTGACTGAATTATTTTTGGCAAAGTTGAGGGGGTAAATGGATTTGGATCTTGCAAAATACAAGATTGCTTAGCTGATAGAAAAGATTTAGATAAGACGTTAAACCGAGGTAAAATAGGAGAAATAACCTAGCTTGATTCATAAGATGCATTAGGCATCACACATTTGAGGGATAAAATTCATCAGACTCAGACATTCATCTGATTGGTGGACCAATGCTGAAAAGTTCATTACACTCAAATAAAACCATTTAAACTAATCTAAATAGACTCGCTATAATATCTACCAAACGAATAATAGAATTCCAGTCCTTGATCTAAATGCATTAACGAACTCACTATATCTACTTAACAGAGAGAATCCAATGAGTTGCACAACACATTAGCACCAGTAATAGTTTCAGAAGACAAAAAAACTTACATGCTTTTTCAGGAGTACAGGTAATATGCGAGTTATGTAACATCTTTCATTACACTTCCTTGGAACCCGCATATTGTATGCAGATAATGGTTTCTTACCCTTACTGGGAAGTTGTTTGATAATCTTGACATCTTTGGACAGATATGATATAAACCAATCAACATCAAAGATCTCTGAGAAGTTACTGCAAAAAGTAAAGTAAGTCATCATTTCACAATACTTGGATATCCAAATCAAACCACAGGTGCAATCAGTGACCCTTTTGTAACTGACCTAGAATCTTTCCAGAAAGATCGTTGATCCAATTTTGGAACAACAAGAGTAGCATTCAAAATTCGTGCAGCAACAACAGCATCTGTAATCTGCCAGTTGCAGAAACAGAAGGATTGGCATTAATAGCAGAGCATGCAGATAGTTTGTGTTCCAACAACAGCTATCATACACTGTAATTTACTATCGGGATATGCATTGTAACCACAAAAAAAAAAAAAAAAAAAAACAGGTGCACTGGTTTTCATGCTCCAGATTTAGTAGCAAACAATTAAGGGGAACATTTTTGTCCAAACCTAGTGCATCTAAAAGGATGAGGGATACATTTCATCCCTGGAAGCAAACAATGGGATTGTCAATAAGATTTTAGTATTGAGAGAGACAGAGAGACAAGCAAAAATAGTCCTCTAGTAAAAAAATGCCACATTACTCACTACTGCAAGAACAGGTTGATTCCGTTTGACAACATCAATGTACGGCCCAATCCAACAGAAGCATTCTTCCCCATTTTTAAGTTCATTTCAAATTTTTATTAACTAAAAGTATATAAATAAAAAGATCAGATTCAGAAACACAATTTTTTAGAAGTAGAAACGGAAGGCAGATATCAAATCCTTGCTTGACTATAATAATCTCAAAGAGTTCACAGAATTACCCCAGTTCTTTGCTGATTCAAACCTCCACTTGTTGCAATCAACAAATATCGATTCGGATGCGTAACCGCTTCAGCTTCTGCCACACGGAAAGCATAGTTATCGGTCATTACATACATTCACACATCCAAAACCAAATCCAAGTATCAAACAAAAAAGTTTTACGTCGCATCACTCCACACTACTGAACCAACAATGATACGCACTTAGAAACTTGTGGCTGGAATTGCTACAGCCGTAGAAGTGCTCTGAATTTCGAGAAGTCCATATATCGCGTCCCAACTTTCCTCCATCACTCTAATTATCATCATTAAATTAAAACAAAATCAATCAACAACGGAATCAAGATCCAATAACACAAACGTCAAACCAAAGGCAAAGTCAAATAGAAGCCAGAAAACGAAAAGCCCTAACCGGAACGCGGAACGCAAAATTTTCAATCGCCTCATCGGTTTCAAAGTTAATCTGAACAATAATTCCGGACATAAAACAAAACAAAACAAAACGATTAGAAATTTGCGATCAATTACTTACACTATCAGAAACCGCTATTCACGAGATAGAAAGAATACCGAAGTGTGTTGGCGTCTCCAGTGCATACGATCGGTTTCGACGGGCGTAGGAGCTAAAAACGAGAGGAGAGCGAAGAGAAAGAGTAGTGCGGCGGCGACGGCGGAAAACACCGGGATCACTAGACGGAATCGTTGGTAATAGTGTTGGCGCCGCCGCTGATATGCCATTTCTCTCTTCCTTTCTCTCTGTGCGTGTGTGCGCTTGTTGAAAGCACCAAGTTGACAAAATTATTACAGTTTCATATTCGTCTGATACAAATAATTAATAATTAATTCTGATCTGTTTGTTTGAAATGATAGTGTTAAAACAGAGTGTGTTGTGTCTTCTCTGGTTGCAAAGCTACCAGGGAAGGTTTAAATGGTTCACTTGCTGATCTCTCTATCTATACCTATCTCATTTCTTATTTTTGCACCATTTGCACATTTGCACGTGCACTGTTTCGCTGTCCTTCTGTTTCATATTTTCTTTAACAAACAAGCATCACTGCTGTCTTCTTCATCCGCATTTTGGAAATTTTATTTCACATGCTCCTTCAGTGGTTGGGATAATTAACAACACATCTAACTAGTTTTCATCAAATATTGCTCGAATAATGCTCACAGCGTTCTTTTTAAGCATTTTCTACCTCAATAATCTTATATCTTCTCTCTAATAATATTTTTTTTAAGAAACAATTTAGGTAGCATTTTGGAATCACCTTCTTTGAGATTCTTTTTATATGTGGGACTTCTGCCACGTAAAATTATATTATATTGGTAAAGGAATTTATATTCAGAAATATTGCATGGTAAGTAAATAATATATTTATATTTGTGTCATTTTTATTTAATGAGAATTTTTATTTCAATGTGTGTGTGAGATGTGTGAGAGAGAAAAACTTGTAAATAAAAATTTCAATTTGAAATGAAAAGTAACTGGATTAATTAAAATTAAGTGAATTGTTTATATTAAAAACATTGAAGATGTACTTTAGACACTGGTTACCGTATTTTCATGATATTATTTAATAATTTTATTACAATATTTACTAAATAAGTAACCTTTTGAAAAAAAATTAAAAACATTTATAAAGAATAAATCACTTGTTTAAGAAAAACATTAACTGTTAAATGGAATATATTAAATTAGGTGAGAAACAAATGCGTTATAATTCTATTATTTGAGTATTTTATGATAAAATGGAAAAAAAATATGTTCAAATATATATTCCTAACTTGGACAGAGAGTAATTTTAAAGAAAAATATATATTTATGTGTAAAGATTTTATTGTTGTGTATTGGAAGTGTGAAATATTTTTATTTTGTTATTTAATCACATATCATTGTTAATATTTTATTAATAAATTAGTGGTAATGTGATTTTTAATATAATTTATAAAAAAATAACTATTATTTGAGATTAAATAACTCAGTAAAATAAGTTACTTTATATACTTAATACCTTTTTGTTCCCATACAAAAAGAGCTAAGAGTACTTTTTATTCGAATACAACGAAGTGGGGAAAAGAATATTCTGTTATTTGAATTTTTTAGGATAAACAAAAAAGATTGATTCAATATTATATGCCTAACTTTGAACAAAAGAATGTTGTAATGAGGATAGAGGTGCATTTGATCAAGTTTCGTTCAGTTTTAATTTATTTTAAGAAATTTACATGATAGAACATTCTAATCCTCTACTTTATTCGTCCATTTTTATTCGTCTAAACATAAAAAATATTTTTAGTCATTGATTATTCTTTCTGATAAAAAAATTGGAATTAAGAGATATTAAGAAGCAAAAAATGTAAAATAATAAAATAAGAAAAAGGAAAATTTCATGGTTAAAAATAGAAAAAATGAAATAAAATTTAAATTTTTAAAAATATTTAATTTTAAATAAAGATATTATTTATATTATTGTATATACTCTTAAAATAATTTTTATTATCACTTTTATTTATTTTTATTATTAATATTATTTGTTTATTGTTATTTTATTATGAAAGAAATAAAAAAAAAAATTATCAACTACAGAATATGTTTACAAGAAAAAGTAGAATGTACGTGTAATATAATCAATTATATTAATTTGTGTGTATTTTTTTCCTTGAGGAAAGATGAAGTTTTTCATGGTTTCTATATTTTAAAATTCATACATTTCTATGTTTACATTAATATTTTCTATTTTACCATCTTCTTTCCTTCCTCTCTCTATTTCCTTGTTACCAAATAATTTATAACTATTTATTTATTTGTTTCTAAACAATTTGTAGCTATCTGAAAATTATCAATAACAATTTTAAAAAATAACTTATTTTTGTACATGTTATAAGTCAATATTGAAAAAAAAAAAATACTTGATTAGATCTAATAATTATTTATATTAATCATGTTTCTATAAAAGATTTATTAACCAAATTTAATTATAAAGGCATGATATTTGTTGTTGGAGGAATTTAATTTAAAGATAGAAGAAAAATAAAATAAAATCAATGAGAAGCTAACCACGAGAGAGACAAAAATTTGAGATAAATTTTGTGAATGAAGCATTAATAATGACTTAAGAAAGACTAATATAAACACAGTCAAGTCGTCATTTTTGAAAAATATTCCCAGATATAAAGTATAAGTAAAAAAAAAAAAAAATCCATAAATCACTTTGTATAGAATGATCGTTGTCTCTTAAACATTTAAGGTGAATAAATTTTGTAAAGGAGTGGGTGAACACTGCTACAACACCAAAAAATGACATTGTCAGTTATTTATTTTTACCAAATATCTTTAGAGGATCAATGACCAAAAATAAACAAATCTAAATTAAGTTGGTTTAGGATTACTTAACCACTAAAATAATTCTCTACCACAAAAATACTTAATAGACTTAAATACTCTCTTTAGTAAGTGCATACACATGTATTAACAAGAAAGGCAAATACCAAACAAGGCTTTATGGCCTATTAAAATAGGTATATAAATGATAAAATTTATGAGTTAAATATCTTTGGAATTTATTTGACAGTGAATATGTGATTGATTAGTTTGCTTCACAACTTACTTTAAAGCTTCTTTTTATAAATACATCCTAGATAAGCTAACATCTTATTCTAACTAAAAGATATAGTGAGAAAATTACTTAAATATCCCTATATAGGTGAAATTTTAATTGGCACGTGATATTCAATAATGTTTATAATCATTATCAGCGTTTGCTTGTTTCGAACGATCGATTTGCAAAAGATAGTTATAAAGAAAAGTATGAAAAGTTCATTAATCAAAGAATAAAAAAATAAATAGAAATAGAAAACAAGGTAGAATTTTTGCTGTCAACTTTCTTTACAACTACGAGAAGATTTGTAGAGAAAAGTTATAAAATTGATTAGAATAATATTATATTTTTATATAATTAATTATTATTATTAAGTAATTTATATTTATAATATATTTTTATCATAAAATAGGATTAATTATATAATACAATGTACTAAAAATAATCAAATAGGTCTGTCCAAAACTGTGTTGGAATTTGAATATTAAATTAGTGCAACATTCATTCTCTCTTGATGTAAAAAAATATGAAGTTAACAAGAAGAATACATTTATAAAACTTAATATTGTAGATAACAATAATCTTATATTTATAATACAAATTTAAAAACACATTTAAAGTATTGTGATATTAAACATAAAATATCTTTTTCTCACCACAGTCTAGTCAATAACTAATATATTCAAATAATACATAAAAAAACTTATAAATAACTTTCTTAAAGGATAGTTATACTAAAAAGTTAAAAGAATATTTTTAGGCCTACAATGCTATCTTTAAAAAATTTGTGGACTTATCATCATTTAGTGTCGGATGTGAGAAAACTTACAACTTATATGTAAAGATAAAATCAACTTTTATTTATTTACCGTGGGGAGAAAAAAAAACTTAATATATACATGAGTTTGAATGAATGACCCTTGCTGATTATGAAACCTTCAACCATTAAATACAAAATTCCAGAGTTTGTCACCATAGTAAACTTTTGAATAGAAACTTTTAGCCAATAAAATATTTTATTTTATTCAACTCATAGTTGAGGTTATTTTTCGAAAACTTAGAGGGAAAATAAGCTGTCCATTTTTCATCAAGGAATTTAAATTGTATGGAGCAATCAAAGTGGAAATTCTTTCATAAAGAATAATTTATGTGGTGAGTAACCAAAGACTGAAACTATAGTTATGAGAAGACACCAAAAAATCACCATCATTGTGTATTTAAAAGGTTAATAATATAATGAGTTGTTAAGCCGGTAACATTAAAAAAAAAGTTACTAAAAGATAATCTAGAAGTGTCACTGGTAGAGTTATGATACATTAGATGAGAGGATAACTTTTAACTGATTTTTGTAAGACACAAGTTATATACATGAAAAATATTTGAAGGACTCATAACATGTTTTATGTTCCTTAAGTTGGAGTCAAGATTGTTTATAGTTATTAAATTTTTAAAAAATATTTATTTTGGTGTTTACAATCTCTAATATAAAATATGGTGAAATTAGTTTCTCATGAGTTCAAAACGTAGTATGTAATTAAAGACAAAATTATTGAAATTAATGTTTAAATATATTGGGACTAAAATAAATTTTAACCAGATTTTAGAAAAGCTAGAACGTGTTTAAAATTTTTAATAAATAATAAAATATAAATTAACGTTCAATATAAAAGTGAGCAACTCGATGAGAAAAAAAACACTTAAAAAAGAATAATTCAAATTTATAATATACCACTGAATTAACAGTGTTTCACACTTCCATTAAACAATAATATAAACTTAAATACTACAATACAAAATTAAGCTGGAAAATTTATGAAAACGAGGCAATAAATTATATTTAAAATTTAGAAAAGTGAGAAAATTTAAAAAATTTATTAAATGAAAACATAGTTTTAGAATAAAGAGGTCGTGCTCTGAAATCATGGTCATGTAAGTAGTGTGGTGAAGGGTAGCTTTGAATATTTGGAATGGGCATTTTACACAACGTTGACCCCAACATCAAAGGAAATATCAACCCTGAAAGCTCGACCAAGTTTGTTATTGGTAGAGAACAAATGCTGAATGAAGCAAATCATGACTGTTTAAAAAAAAAAATCCTACAATGAAAACTTCTTAAAAAATTATTATTTATTTCATAGTACCATAAAAATCTTAAAAAGATTATATTTTAATATCCGGCTTCTTCATTTTAAAATATTTTAGAGTTTTTATTTTCAAACATAGTTATATCAATAATCTTTTAAAAAAATTATATGCTTCTATGAATTTTAAATAAAATTAAACTATTTCTGTAATTTTTCCAATTAAATTGATAGAAGTTAAAACATGAAAAGAAACATCTTGGAAGGTTGAAATAATAGCATAATTAATTTTTTTATTTTATATAATTTTTTTATTATGGATATTTATTTCATGGAGGTAAGTATTGGAAAATTTGAAATATTAGTTAAAATAAAAAATAAATAAAGTTAAACAATATATAAAAAAATAAAACTTTTAAATTTATTGTTTTAAGATTTTAAGTTAATTGTACTGTCAATATCTCATATGAACTTGATTAAGATTTTATTATTATTTGAGTCTTCCTTAAATCTTCTTAAAATACGCAATAAATAATAAATTTTTCTTGTTAAAAGTCATCACGCTCTTATATTTTTTATCTTGTCTAGAATTTATGTAGAAAATATTATACCTATTTTTTATAATTAGTTATTCATTCTTTTCCATCTAATGTCAAAGGATTGATTATATCAAAATTAATCTCTTTAACAAAAATATAAAGTGTTTATCTTAATAACGAATCATGAAACTCTAAAAATTATACAAACTCAAACAACTCTGATAAATAAATTCACATCAAAGTTTAAAAATATTATTTTTAAACTCAAAAATTTAATACAATATTAACATTAAAAATATTATTTTGATATTTTATTGTCTCACATTTTCTCTTAAAGGCATTCATTAACCTCTTTAGTATCCTATGATATTTGCTTTTATTTGGTAGTAGTCGGTATCTTTTATGTAGTATTGTTTATCTCCTTTCTTCTCATTCAAATCTAAATAACTAATACATTAGTTTTCATTATTATGAAAAAAAACTAATACAATAACATTTTAAACACATGTACTATTAGCTGAGCGCAATTGTTAACTAACAATAATTGTTACGTTGATGTTATTTAAACCCAATTACTAATAAAAATAATTATTATATCTGCATTAAGATGGTTATTAAATATTAAAATAAAGAATTTTGAATATAATGTGAGGCTATTTTCATTGTAAAAATTATTTTATCATGTCTTAATATAACTTTATTGGTTTTACACTATTTTTAATAGTTTTTCTAAACTTTTACTTTAATATAAGAGTTTTATAAGATTTATTATAATAATTTTTTCTTAGTTGTTGAAAATTTTAATATTTTTAAAATAGAAAATATATTTTTATTTTAATATCTCAAGGTCGTAAATATATTTCAACTCATAAAAGTAAATATTAAGCTTATCAACTTGCAATGGAAAATAATTTGTTTTGCCATGGAAATGTCGTTGTATACTTTTTTTTGCGTTAAATGTTTAAATAAAGAATTGATATTCTATTTAAATAAAGAATTTTGTCATTGTGATGCGCGTTCTAAAGCGTTTTTTTTTTTTTTTTTTTTTTTTTATTTTTTTTTTTTTTTTTTTTTTTTTTTTCAATTTTAGTGTTTATGTCCAATGAAATGGTACTAACCATTTTTTTTTTTTGTTATTTTGTATTCCCATATGTTAGCAAAAATATTGATTTTGACCAAATTAAATTGAATATGGACATAGTTATAATCAAATTAATTTTGAAAAAAAATTAATATAATTAAACATATTTATATTAAGCTGATAAAAAAAATTGTCATTAATTTTAGTTAATTGATTAATTAAAGTAAATTAAAATACTATTACAGTAGAGGTATTGGTACGTGGCAGGTGCAAGTCACGTGTGAACCTCATCTCTGGAATCAGGAAGCAGAAGAGAAGTTGCAACTGTGAAACCTTTCTGAAACCTTTATCTCTCTGTCATATCAGAAACAAATTTTTTAACCATTAATCATGTATTCCTTCACACTGAAACCCTTCTTCGTACCTCAATTTCTTTCTTCTTCTTCTTCCTCTTCCTCTTCAACTTCTACTTCCTCCTCTTCAATTTCTCTGGCCTCTTTCTCGTCTCGTTCTCTCTCATCAATTAGCTTTCCCAGAAATTTAAAGCACAGAGGAAGGTTTGGTCTCAAAGTTGAAGCGTATGATTCCTCCAACAATGACGCTTCTAACCCGGCCAGTGCCGGCGACCCTAAACCCCCTAATGGCACTTTGGTACTGCTTCTCCTTGTTCTTACTTTGTTTTTATCAATAAAAGTGCTATTTTTTTTAATGGTATATTTTATTATTTTTATAGAAAAAGTAATTTGTGATTGTGAATGAAAACCTCTTACAATAGGTTAGTGTGATCCTGTTTCAGTGAATGAATATATCTAATGTTTTAAACTCTCCCATGAAATCTCAAGTTTCTTCAGCATTATATGCCCTAGCCCAAGTGGTTATTTTGATGGATAAAATAGGATCTATAGTCAAAATATTTTTTTCCTGTAAGCAAGTATCTATTTCTGTCTGGTCGGTTATCCGAGTAGTGATTTAGTGTTTTGAATTCGACAGTCAAAGAGCAGGAGAGAAATTTTGCTGGAATATGTTAAGAACGTGCAGCCAGAATTTATGGAATTGTTTGTGAAAAGAGCGCCTCAACAGGTATGGTGTTATCTTGCTATGAACAGTTATGTGATTAATTGATTGCAGCGGAAAAATGGCTGTTTTTTCTTTCTCTTGCCATACCCTCTTAATGAGAATGAAACTTCTGTTGGTGATTAGGTTGTGGATGCAATGCGCCAAACAGTGACAAATATGATCGGAAATCTGCCCCCTCAATTTTTTGCTATAACAGTTACCACTGTAAGATGCAATGAGTTTTTTTTTTTTTTTTTTTTTTTTTTTTTTTTTTTTTCTCCTCTTGCTTAACATTATCTATCATTTTTAATGGTAAATTTTACAAGCTATGATGATTTATTTGGCTGGATAGTCAACTTGTAGGTTTCTTTGATGAAACGTTTGTATAGAGTGGGAGACCTTGAATTTTGTATTTGCAATGACTATCCTCCTTTATTTCATGTCACATGTAGTCATGTTTGCTTTTGGAATCTTTGCGAAAAAATTTGAAAGTATACTTATTTTACCATTGCTGCCATTTTTATTTACCTTGTTTATTAATGTTCACTATTTGTATTGTTAGCCCGAATTTCAGAGCCTTTTATAAACTCTTCCCCCAAAGGAAAATGTCTGAATTAGTTGGAAAATATTATGGTGTTGGAAGAATAACATGTTTTAAGCACAAAATAGTCCAATTGGCAAAGCATTGTTGAGCCATGCGGCTGGATTGAATTGCAGTTCTTCCTTTTTTATTTTATTTTTCCCCATGCATCTTACGTGTCTCAGTGGAATCATTTGGCTATTGATTAGGTAGCTGAAAATCTTGCACAGCTCATGTACAGTGTCATAATGACTGGATACATGTTCAGGAATGCACAATACCGTTTGGAGTTGCAAGAAAGTTTGGAACAAGTTGTTGCACTGCCAGACGTGCAAGATAACAAGGTAACACTATTTCTCTTTCTTCCCTTTTTAGCATTCTGTCTGTGATTCGAAAGATATTTAAGTGTTTTGATAATTGAAGGATGTATTATGCTCAATTTGGTGGATAGAGATTTATTTATTTGGACTTTTGGTCAAGTAATTTCCTATCCTTATTAGCTTTCCCTATTTAGACTCCAGTTCAGCTTAGAGGAAAGAAAAAATGCAAAGGGCTTTCTTTACTTTAATCTAGTGTGGACTAGTAGAAAAGGAAAATCTTGTTATTGGGATCAAGAGCATTAGATCTTGGTTCTTTGGCCACGTTGGATTCCTCACATCCATCACTGCCCCCTTTACAAATAAACCCGTTCCCGAATCCGTACCTATTCCAATTTTGACGGAGAATCCCTATTGACTAGTATGGGTATAAGTAACGCCTAATTTTTTAAATTGAGTACAGGGAGGAGAATGGGTATGTACATGTCTGGCCTGTCCCCATACCTGTTCATATACCCGTCTCTGTTCTTGTTTTAAATTATTAAAATACTCAATAGTTTATTAGGTAACCCAAAAACTTATATTTACTATTCTATGCTGTCCTTAGTTTCATTTCATTTGAAAAATCCTTATTTCTTTGTCACACAATTTTTCATTATCTCTTTCTCAAATATTGTTCGACATGTTTAATATTCATACAGTTCACTTAGAGTCCTAAGGTAAGGTACATTTCTTCTTACCACAACCTTGATTACTCATTTTTTCCTTTGCGTGGTTTCATTCAAATGATGTCTTGTATTTTGCAAAACACAAACATCAATATTACTAAATCAAATAGTTTTTAGGACACACATTTAATTACTTTTACTTTTTTCTAATATTTTAATTTCTTGTTTATTTTTTTCACATCAGAATATGTGACTCAAGTATAAGTGTTCAATTGCATTAGAATCTGTGTTCTTAATAATATTATGTTTCCTTTGCTGTGATTTTTATTTTTTTATTAAAAAAATATTTAATTAATATTTGAAACAGTGAAAGACAGGTATACCCATTACCAGACGAGGATTGGGATGTGACAAAAATTTTATACTCGTTGTGTATGGGGATGAAATAGTTAAACCCCGCATCCGTCCTACCCCATTGCCATCCTTATTGAGCGGTTCCTTCATTGTCACTATTCACTCTTTTTCGATCCGTTGTAGAGAAACTCAATTAATATAATTTTCTGCTTTGGAGGCAACAAACTGGACTTGTGATTAAAGGTCATGTCTTCATTCCTTTTTGGTTAATCCTCAAATACCCTTGCGTTTTGTTTATCAAGAAGATCTTGAATCTGGATCTGTTAATCCTTCATATCTTGAATGGGAACAACAAGATCAGTTACTCTTCTTGTGACTTCAATCCACTTTAACAAGTAGTATGCTCACACAAATCATTGGTTGTGTTCTTTCTTGGGAACTTTGGGAGAAACTGCATGAACATTTTGATGCACATGTGCAAGCTAGCGCAAGTCAACTGCAGACTGAATTACATAATACAATTCTTGAAGGAAAAACCATGACTGAATTCTTGGTTGTGTGAAAGTGTTAGTTGCTTTGATTACTAAATGGCAGTAGTGTTTCCTTTAGGCACCACATTATTATTGCACCAAGCAAATTCGAGCAATAGTTTAGTTTGTACTTTCATTAATTCGTGCTCTTGAAATGTTGCAGGATGTGCCAGATTATGCACCTGGCACACAAAAAAATGTTTCAGGTGAAGTTATTCGGTGGAATAATGTTTCTGGGCCTGAGAAAATAGATGCTAAAAAGTACATTGAATTACTTGAAGCGGAGATTGAGGAGCTGAATCGTCAAGTTGGAAGACAATCTAGCAATGCACAAAATGAACTGTTGGAATACCTAAAATCTCTTGAGCCTCGAAATTTGAAGGTTAACTCTACTTTTCATTGGCCAATATAATTTCCTTCATCCAGCTGTTTTTTGCTGTCTGCTTAATATAAGTTTTCACATGTTGATCTGTACTGTACTACTGTAGCTTTTATTTAGATTTTATAGGATCTACTACTGTCGAATCAGTATTGAACAGTCTGGTATTGCATTTTTTTCAGAACTAGGTATTGGTTTAATGATGATATAATCATCACAATTATAAACCCACATCCTCTGTTGTAGATTTACTTGCATACGTTCTCTATAGATTGTGATATTTGCTTCTGTATCTGTTGACATTCCGGTCAGATTATTCAACTTCACCAATATAAGTATTTCTCTGATTCTCTGCAGTTAAAACGCATATGAACTATTTGCCATAATAACCCTTCATTTCATTTTGTAGGATTTGACTAGTAGTGCTGGTGAGGATGTAGTGTTTGCGATGAATACGTTTATAAAGCGCCTGCTGGCTGTTTCAGATCCTAGCCAAATGAAGGTTTGCTTATTTCCTTTGTTTTCTTTCTATATTCGTCATTAATTTAAACTTTGTTCCCTTGTCATCTGCCAAAGTGGTCTAACATTTTCAAATTACAGTTACTGTACTTAGGTCTATTCAAAAAAACTGAACCAAATTGATACTGAGCTGAGTTGAATTGCATAAAAGAAAACTTAAATTGTTCTATTAAGTTAGTTATCAAAATGGAATTGCTTTTAAAGAAATCTGCTTGAACTAAACTGAATTTTAACTTATAATATTGGAAAAGATGCTTCAAAATAGGAATTCTATTATGAGAATTCAAACGATTCATATAGTTTAAAAAATTTAGAGTAGTTAAACTTAGTTTAATTCGCTCAAACCACGATTTATTTCAGTTCAATTCATTTAAATTATTATATAATTCAATGTAGTTCACTCAAACCACTTTAAAGTTTAGTTTAGCTACTTCCCTAATCCTTGTTGTCTTGATCATATATTGTCTATTACCTTAAATAAGGGCGTTTTACCTTTTTGAGTTATGAGTTGGATGATTGAACTTGTAATGTGCTCTTTAACTGTGTGAACGAGTTGCATGGAGGCAATATTTCCCTATGTTTGACCAATAATTTTGTAATGTTATACTATGTAAATTGGTAGTGGTTTTATTTATATAAACTGAGGCAACCAAAAACTAGATTTTTTTCAAATTGATTTATGTTCTTGTGTGAGTATTGTGAGGAAGTGAATAGCCTTTTCTTTACTTGTCATTACTGTAAACAATATCATTCGAGACTTTGGAATTAGTTGCTTTAATTCTGATATTACAGACTAGCGTGACTGAGACTAGTGCAGCTGAACTTGCTAAGCTGCTTTATTGGTTGATGGTGGTTGGGTACAGCATTCGCAATATTGAAGTTCGTTTTGACATGGAAAGAGTACTTGGCACTCCTCCAAAGCTGGCTGAATTGCCGCCAGGTGAAAATGTTTAAGCAATCTTGAATAAAGTAGGTCATCCAAGTACTGATGTACGCAAGTTCTAAGTGCCCTAATTAGATTTTGCACTTTTTTTGTTGATTGGCTGAATGGCCACGACCTGAAAGAGAAGTCTGCATTTTCCAGCGGCTTTCAATGATTGCTCCCCTAATATATTTATTCAATATATCGGATGAAAAACATTGTTCTTCTGGGTACTACGAAACTTTTATTCGCAATTATACGAATAACGATATCAAAGTTGGTTGCCAGAATTCTTTGACATTCTGAATTCTTTGTAAAGGCAGCAGCGATCTTGGTTCATTTTCGGCATTTCCATATTTGCCAGAAGTCAATGTGCGGTGCAGTGAGCAGGGTTATTCCCCCTAGTTTCATTTTAATTTGTTAAATGACACACACACGAAAATTTGTAAAAAGAAAATTCCACCTTAACCTGATTTCATGTATTGGTTTGGACCTAAATGTCATATATTCTTAATGGTTTAAGGATCTAAGTACAATAAACTATTTGAAGAAGACTAAATACAAATTATTTTATACAATTAGTAAACTAAATAAATGATGCCGTCTTCTAACCAAAAGAATAGATATTTGGTAAACTAGAAGGGCCACTTCAACGAGGGTATTAAAAAACTCTGTTTAACCTAATTATTGATAGGTCAAAGGTTAGTAATTAAACCCGTAATTTGCCAATTAAACTGTTTAATACTATGCAAAAAAAAACCCTTAGAATTAATATAGCTAACATAATTTTGTTTATCTATATTTTGAACTTAAATTATTTATCTGTATAAATAAAGTTATACTATAAAAACCAACCTTGTCATTTATTTTAACAATATAATCCCATTGGAATAGTGGTTTGATTATGCTAATTGAGTCCCCCAAGCATCTTCGGCAAAGATAATTTTTAATATTAAAGAGGTAAGTGTGTGTTTGTCAATTGGTTCTCTAGGTTAAAAATAATATGTGCAGAACGCTTCGGCCACTAATGAAGCGATAAATTCAGTACCAGACTAAAATAATTAACAAATTTAGGAATCAACCTTTAACCGATATTATGTGAATAACCATTTCATCTCAGCATTTTTGTATGCAACTACAAAAAAAAATAAAAATTACAAACGTCTGATCTCTCACTGGCGGTGGAGAAAATGGAAAATAAATTGTCACAAAACTGCATACCCCCATACGAGGAAGTCAAATCTGAACCAAAGCTTCATTCCCAATGAATATACACTTCTGAATTCCTTGACTGGCGGAAACAGAGTTCAAAGGCGGTCCCATCATTATTCAGATAGAGGAAAATAACGGGTTGGCCACTTGGGGTATGTACGTTTGAATAAATTCATACATACAGTATCACGCTGTTCAAGAACCCCGTTGAGAAGGCACTTCATTGTTCCTGCGCATAAAAATATTATATCAAATATATCAGTCAAATTTAAATACCCTTTATCGATTCTCAACACGGGTATGTAATTATAAACAAGATGTACTTCCAGAAGAACTGTCAGACAAGAGACACATCTACATGAAACCGTGTTCAACATTAAAAAACATAACTAAATTGTACTTGAATGAAAAAATGGAAGCGATCGCCATTACAACAGCCATGTTGATAGATTGCTCTTTCCAAAATAAGAATGTCATCAATATTCATTACCAGACAAGATAAAATCACGTTGGTGGCATATCAAAATCCTATCAAGGAATAAAGTGTTTTTCCAAAGAAAATTGCAGAAAACAGCTCAAAACAAGGGGTCGCTATGAGAATCATGGAATGCACAGGAACATCTTTGACCAGGCAGCATATAATCTATAGTCTCCCTCAAATGTAAACAGCCAGAATGTTAATAGTAAGATTAATGGTAAATATTTCTAGCATAACCAACATACCATGGGTACCAACGGGTTCTTTAATTCGCCCGCGGAGGCCACGTTTGGTATAAAGCTCAACAGGCTGCAATGACCAACCACATTGAAAAACTAATTAGGGAAACAATAGAGACCAATTTTGAGGGAGTAAACCTCATTACTGTCCAACTAAAATTTAAACAGTCCAGATGCTGGGTTATTTTCACCTTAAACCATTTAACGTCCTCTGGATTATAAAACATGTGTCTCACAGAAGCTTTTCGTTTCGACACTCTTTGGGGGTAACTGCACCACAAAATGTTTAAAATCTTAAAATAAGAAAACATGAACTAAATCATCAATTTTCAAAAAAGATCATAATACAACCCTGAAATTTCTTAAACAGAATCGAAATTGCAAAGATGTAAACAAAAACTACAATAAAATAATACAGGCAAGATGCAAGGTTTTCATAAGGTGGGTCTAGACAAATATATATATCCATACCCTGTCAAAATAACTCGTTTAAGGATTATCCTATCTGGATCAACAGTTTTCAGTGAGCCAACAGCAGCCACTTCAGGTGCAGCATTCTCTCCGGATAACTTTAGGATTATTGAAGGAAGAGGAGGAAAAGAAATTGGTGCATATATTGAAGCAACTGTAAAACGCCCAGCATGGAGAAACCTCTCCATTTTGTTCTTGTCAGTATTAATGAACTCACTAGAAAAAACTGGCCTGCAAAAAAGTTGAAATTCCCAAAATATTTTACCCTGAAGAGATCTATTATATACCAAAAAGTCCTTCAAATTAAAACCATACCTGCCAACAAATTGCCTAAAACCAACATGAAAAATTAACTCTTCCTTGGATTTGATGGGTGCATCATATGTTTCATGTTTCTTCACACTACAGAGCACAAGACACTTCAGTTCATGAAATCTTTTGAATGTTCAGAATCGACTACAACTTGTAATAAGGGCACTAAAACAAACAGATGTTGAAAATAGTAACATGATAAAGTGCAAAAACACCTGAAATGAAGGACAGATACTTTGGACTCGTGTTTCAACAGGCCACATGCTGTAACTGGCATTCTCTTTGAAAGTAAACATAACTTTGAAGCAACCGCACTGGGCACTTCCTTGATTTGCAGCCTAGCATATGAGCCAGCTGGAATACAATGCTCACAATTTTCTTGATCCAATTCTAGAGCTTTTGCAAGAACATGTTTTTGTGTTCTTTTAAAGTTATCAAATTCAAAAATTTTGGCATAATCTTGGGGTAGAGATTCCTGATAATATTAGAAATGTCAGAATTTTGTTTTGCGAGGTCAGAGATAACGAATCAATACAAAGGATATCCAAAAGACACATACTTTAGGATCCCATGAAGAAGTCCTAAAGGACTTGAGTCCCCTGTATTTTGCAAACCGCTTCCTAGCAGGAACATCCAATGGTGTATCCACTTCATCCGGAAACTCTGGAACAAGAAAAAAAAAAACAAATTAAAAACACAATTAGAAATAGTATCATAATATCAGAAATACAACTCCAAATTATCCATATTCTGTCATCTCTAGCAAATTTCTCAATGAAATACAATTCGTAGGAACAAGAAAATAGAAATTACACAACCTAATTTAGATAAACTTTAGATGCAGGCCAGACCAAAAATTCATGTTGTCTTTAAAAGAAGCAAACGTGACAACCGAATATTAATAACAATAGATAGAAAAATGAAAGAAACGCACCTTCATCAGCTGCATGAGCTTCTTTAAGTTCCTTGAGTTCATCTTGTATCTTTTCCCTGGTTAAGTTATCTACTTCCTGTAATACAACAGAAAAACAATCATGCATAGGTGTTATAGATTAGAATCCATCGGCAGGAGGGGGACCAGAGACTGTCCAATGAGGACCTCATTTAACTAATGTATGTTTTATACAAGCTCACCATCATCACTGAATCATTGTCAGTTTCTTCCTCAGAATCTCCAAATCTAATAGAAGCGTCATCTCCATCAAATTCTGAATACTTATTTTCCTCTTGACCAGGAAACCCATCTTCCCCTTCATCCAACACCATATCATCATCATCATTTTCATCATCACAATCTGACTCGTCAGAATCATCAACGATCCATGCAGCCTAAAAAATGGAACATCAAAATAAGAGCCATATCTATCATTTCTATTCTGTAACCGAATATTTTGTAAGCCCCTAAAAAATATAAAATATAAAGACAAACAACAAAAATTCAGAAATAGATGGAAAAGAAAATTTCAGACCTGATACTCTGAAGTGCCCCGAGGAAGACTCCTCTTCCTTATCTTCTTTTTCTTTTGATCTTCATCAGCCTTAGCAATTTCAGCCTCAGTTGGCCATGTCTGGCAACAAGGAATGATGTCATACCCAATAATTAAAATAAATAAATTAACATGAGATGCTCAAATAATGAACCCAATTATCAACAAACTAGGAGGCAGGGGACTGTCTTGGCTAAGAAATGGTATTAGAAAGGGGTTAAAGATTATTTAAAAAAAAAAAAAAAAAAAAAAAAAAAAAAAAAAAAAACTAACATTTAAATAAAAGGTGTTAAGGAAAGACTGAAGCATACAGAAGCTCAAGAAACAAACGAATAATGAAAAAGGCAAGATTTCATTATCTACCTGCTCTCCAGCAAGAGGATCAGGTATATTCTCGATAACTAAAGCTTCATGGTTAAGAGGATCAGGCACAAGAGAACCAATGACCTGAAATATTATAGAGGGGAAAAGGCAGGAAAAAAAGTAAACTCAAATAAGTAAATAAATGGTTAAAGAATGCAAGAGTTTAAAGGGTTAAAAATTGAAAGATGCCAATGTCCTAGTGCTTCCTAAGCAGCAGTATTAAAATTTCTAAGTCAATTCAAAAGAAGGAGATTGATGCACTTATTTTAAGATTGACCAACACTATATACTTTGGGTACTCGATATCAATCAATGGTAAACAAATTTATGTGTGTATTAGAGAAATAAACCGTCAGAAACATTATCAAAATTCAACATTAATTTATATTTATATGATTTGCATGTTTGGTTTATCTCACATATGGGAAAACAGTAGCTTAATGTAGCAGTACAAACTAAAGAACCAAGCCTTTTGCCACTAGGAGGGATTCATGGTGGATCACACAATGGTATTATGTTCTAATGTGAATCATGTTTGTGGACAAAGCATTGACCTCTAAATCTACGGACTTAGCATATGCAATTATTTTTTTTGACACTTTGTTAGAGTGCATGTGTGTATATTCCAATTCAAAACCTAACTCCTATTCCTTTATCAATTTCAAGACTGCTCTGGTTTTGTTTAGAAAACATTGGGTAAAACGGTGTTAGAGTGCATGTGTGTGTATTCCAATTCAATCACAAAACCTAACTCCTATACATTTATCAATTCCAAGACTGCTCTGGTTTTGTTTAGAAGTACATACCTCCGTATCATGCATTTCATCTGCATCCATTAGGTCCTGATTTTTCCTTGAATTCAAAGGACAAGGATCTTTTAATAGTTCAATTTTAGACAGTTGGAAATCTCCTGCACCTGAAACATGAACCTGGAAAAAACTTGTAAGACAACTAAAAATCAATCCAACTACAATAGCTAAACTGCAAACTTGACAGTTACCAGTTGATTGACTGAGAGGCTACGAGAACGAAGGTAACCAGTGAGAAACAGGGTGCATTTTTCAGAGTTGTCCTCTTGTGCCGCACTAACCTATAATTTAGGGTGGGTGGCAACCATGATAATGTCAATAAAAAAAGTATGTAAATCAATAGCATCAATCAACATCTAGATCAAATTACAGAAGGGCCCCAGAAAAAAATTCACTGGAAATTTCTTATTAACTAATTGTCTAAAAAATACAACCTTCAGGTTTGTTTAATGCCACAAGATTGCAAACATGATCAAACTACACTGTTACTCTCGGTAGGTATTTGGCTTGGGCAAATGGTTACATTTCATTGAATGATATTCTTAGGAACGTAGTTATCAGAAGGGTCAGATTGGCTAGTTCAATCAGTTGGAGCAGAAACTGATGCTCAATAGAATGTAACCATAAAACAGTATGATAAGTTAACCACCTAAATTGGCAACCGATAAAACTAGTGGCAACCAATAAAGAATACCTCAAAATGTACTAATTATAACAAAAGCAGCATCCTCACACTCAATAACTACCTACTCGATGTGGGAATTTAATTTCACTCACATGTGCTGAAGGAAAGACACCAATTGTGAGCTGTAAGCTTCCCTTTCATCATTCAACTGCCTACAATCCTAACCTTCACACTTCCATGTCCAGTTCCTTTGGTAATGGTGTTTCAAGCTCCCCCCACAGCAACATTATCTCATGCCCAATCCTTACAATAAGCTCTACATCCCTCGTATGCGTTTCAAAAAATTTATTGAAGTTCCTATCTTTTCTGTGCAGGAATCATTGTTTTGAATTTGAACAAAATATTTTATTCGTTGCATCTAGTCTATTGCTTTGTATTTTATTTTGTTATTCAGAATTATAGAGAGATTTTGCCTGTTGATGTGAGCGAGACTTACTACAGAGAGAGAAGGTGTGTGGTAAAGTCATAAACTATACTACTACAACATTGATAGAGTTGTATTAAAATTTTAATTTAATTATTATTTTTACTGGCTTAACCACAATTGTATCACTGAACGTATGATCAAGAATCTTATTCCCGATAGGCAGCTATATTACAAAACTAACTTTTACATAATTGTTTATTTCGAAAAATCAAAAGATGAATAAAATATGAGGTAGAAGTAAAAGGAAGAGATAGAAAACGAGACAGTAGTTGGGTAGGTTTCATAATAAGTTCTATTCCCATTGGAAAATATTAGGATTTAGGATCTAACTGCAAGGTATGGAACTTGAGTTGCACATTGGAACTATGCAGTTCTAGTAAAGGTCTAGGACTCCAACTACAACAGCTAGCTTTTGTGGTGAGATTCTCCACATGATATCATCCACATGTCTCTCGACTGCAAACATGAGGCAAGCTGGTGATGTTAACACCAAATGGGCTAGTGCACCGCCAGCCCTAGTGGGCAGCAAGAATGTGAAGTGCGGTGGGATGTTCAGATCTAATTGCATTATGGGACTTGAGAACCACAATGGAACTATGGGATTCTAGCGTGGGGTTTTAAGGCCATGGGCTCTCCAACTACAACAGATATATGTAATGGTGTAATTCTCCCAAGGTTATGATCAGAAACTAACATACGCATCCATCGTAATAGGAATAAAACGCAAGCAAAACATGGGGACAGAAATTACCCTTGATTCAAATTATGACCAGCAATTTTATTTTATTTAGAATCATGTACCAAACATGGGAATGTTATATTCACAAGTTTAAAGTTCCCAAGAATAATTCAACAAAACCTTGAAACAAACACAGAAATTCAATTAGCATAAATTCAAACCTTTTGAGCCAAAAGGTATGATCGTTGAGTTCTCCAATGAGGAACTTTAAGCCTTTGCTCTTTAAAGAGCCACAAGAACTGCATTAGTAAAGAACGGAAAGGTGTAAGCTTAGATTATCAGCCTGGGCGTACATCTGATGTAAAAAGTACAGAATGTACAATCAGAATTCTCAGCTAACAATGGGTGAAATAACCTTATGTAGCTCATCCTTTGTATCAGCAGGATAAAATTTACAATCCTCAGGAAATTCTGAGGCAAGACTAGATGTGCATATCTTCTTCTGTTCATTCCTTTGTTTAAGATCAGAAGGTAAATCCTGAATGCATAAAATGGAATTTCATGATAAATATCTAAAACTCATATTGTCAGTAAAATGATTGTAAGCTAGTGAATCAGTTCACCAGTTAAAAAAAAATAGGTCCATTATAACATACACGGATAAACACAGCAGTGCTTGGTAAACCAAGAGATCTAAATACAGAAAGGCATTGATTTCCAAATGAGTCAATGTAGTAGGAATCAGTTTCTTCACACAAAGGCTTTGCCGAGGTCACAAAAACCATTAGATCAGCAACCTACAATATAGAGTGTCCAATGCTAATTAAGCACCACATATGAGCACCTTTTAAACAAACTCATGTAACAGAGCACATACAAACAATCATACCTTAGCCATTTCCATGCATGATAATAGATCACCATGTGGTGCTTTCAATACCTGAAATGTAAAACAGTCATTCAATGTTATAAAATCCTTTCCCTTTGGCTTTAGACAGAAAGAATCATCAAATATATATTCCATATATGCATAAATTTAAATTTTTGTGCTTATTTTCCAATTCACCAGGTGCAGGTCTATTATCCAACATACAACAATGAAACCATCTTCGTAATTGCATGAGAAAAAAAAAATCAATGTTAAATAAGAAGTGTTTTTTTTTTTTACTGTTAACTCAATCCATGTTGTATATATAAGTTTTCATTAAATTCATCACTCAGCGCTTGCAATGACACATGCCAAAGTTTTTATTTATTTTTTTTTTATATAAAAAAAAAAAATATATATATATATATATATATATATATATATATATATGAAAATAAGGACCACAAGATTATATTCGTCTTGTATTTCAGTTTTTGTAAGATTTCACACGAACATTCAAGATAACGGATACTGGTAATTCAACAGTTCTAAGAATGTTACGTGTTGTACCAGTGTAAACCTATCGTTACTCGGTACAAACATCCGTAAACATATTTATTAATTCTTGTCCTATGCTCAGAAGAAAAAGTGCAGCAATCTAAATACCGTTATTCTTGTTTTAAATTCAGAAGAAGCAACGGTTCCTGGCAGCACCACGCAAGTATCTTTAGATAACAATGACAAGAGATCATCAGCAAGTGATTCTAAATCCACAGAAGCACAGAGGGCAAAGAGAACCTGCGAGGAACAAAAGATAAACAAAATTAGAATCCAAAAAAACAAACGTCTGATTCAGTTCAACAAAAAAAAAGCCATGATTGACTCACTATGACTCGAGGAGGACTTCTCGAACCACTCAGTTCTCTTTTCTCTTTCAAGAGCGCAGCCCTTTTCTGATCACGTATCTGTAAATTTCCTAATCAGCGACTCTGGAAACGAAAATACAACGCACAAGGGACAGTAGGAACAAAGAAACAGTGACAAATACCATTTTACTTCTCTGAATTCGAGCTGCACGAGCTCCTTTGCCAACATTGCTCTCTGATTTTGCGATTGCAAGTCTGTCTGAAGAACCCAACCGAAAAAAGCAAACGATAAGAAAGAGGCAAAGTAAAAGAGAAAAGAAATCTACGGCATGGATATGAAATACTAACCCTTGACAGAGGTTTTATGAAGATTGCGAGAAGACTTAGAAGAGAAACGGGACTTGTGAGGCTTATTGACTTGATCTCTGGCCATTGTGGTCGCACGCACCGGTAGCTTTCACCACTGCGTCTGCGTCCACTTATCGATCCCAGTTGCAACCAAAACCCTATTTTCTGAGCAAATACGCAACCAAAATGTGCGTAAGGGACGTAAAATTACTTATATAAACCCGGTTCGGAACAAAGCCCGTTAGAGTCATACAGTTAAAAATATTAGAGTCATACAGTTAAAAATATTTTCTCTGTTTGATTGCTGATTAAATTAGTAACAATGATAATACCAATATTACTACTAATAATAATAACTATGTTTTTTTGAGTATTTTTAAAAAATTCGTAATTCAAACTTTTTATTTTTTAAGGAGTTTTAAGTATTTTCACAAAAGTAAGTAGGTTCCTGGACTAATATTTGGTTTGAAAATTATTCATATTTAAAGTATTTTTGTTGCGCTTTTAAAAAATTCAAAACTTAAAATCTCAACTAAATTAGATTTATTGAGTATAACAGTTATTTCAAAAAGTATATCTAAAATATTTTTATTATATTATACTTTAATTTTATACCAATAATTGCTAATTATTTTTATTTTCGAGAAATAAATTCGATTGTCATCATTAATATAAAAAGATTATATTGTTAATCAAGAAAAATAAACAGAAATTTAATTTTAAAATAATATTACAAAAAATTAATTTTTATCCTCTCATAATATACACTTTTTAACAGTATCGTCACTCAATTAGAAACATTAGACACTAGAAATTAATATTAAAAATAAAATTTTAAGATATTTTGCATTCCATAAAAGGAAGGCTAACCTTATCTTTGACGTGTGTTTGGTTGATGGAGTTAAAAAAGTTGCAATCTCTGTGCAATGCAAATTTGGTGATAAAGAAGCTTCGGCCTTGAGAGGAGCAACAAGCTTCATGATAACATGTTGGTTTTGCCACCACAACTAACAGCTCCGTTTCCTTCACTCCACGTCACCCACTTCCCCACCCACACCCACAGCCACAGCCTCCGCCACCACCACCATGCCCTCCCGCCGCCGCACTCCGCCGCAAATTCCGTAACATTTTCTTCTCCGAAACCAATAATCCTGGAAGAAGGCCCTGACGACGTCCTCTCCCTCCAGAGCCGCCGCTACGACTTCACTCCACTGCTCCAGTTCCTCTCCGACTCGGACCCCAACTCGGACTCGGACTCGGCACCTCCGACGTCTCTCGACTCAACCGAGTTCCAACTCGCTGAGTCCTACCGCGCCGTCCCGGCCCCACTCTGGCACGCGCTCCTCAAGTCCCTCTGCGCTTCCTCGTCCTCCATCAACCTCGCATACGGCGTCGTTTCATGGCTGCAGAAACACAACCTCTGCTTCTCCTACGAGCTCCTCTACTCCATCCTAATCAACGCTCTTGGCCGCACCGAAAAACTCTACGAAGCGTTCTTACTCTCCCAGCGCCAAACTCTCACGCCGCTCACCTACAACGCGCTCATCGGAGCGTGCGCGCGAAACGGCGACATTGAGAAAGCCCTCAACCTGATGTCCAGAATGCGGCGCGACGGTTACCAACCGGACTTCGTGAACTACAGCTCCATCATCCAGTACCTCACGCGCTCCAACCGCGTGGACTCTCCCATTCTGCAGAAGCTCTACTCGGAGATCGAGAGCGACAAAATCGAAATGGACGGCCACCTGATGAACGACATCATCTTAGGGTTCTCGAAAGCCGGTGATCCCACACGCGCCTTGAGTTTTCTGGCCATGGCTCAGAGCAACGGGTTGAACCCTAAACCTTCGACGCTTGCTGCGGTTATCTTGGCGCTTGGGAATTCGGGAAGGACGCAAGAGGCTGAAGCGTTGTTTGAGGAGATTAGAGAGAACGGGTTGGAACCGAGAACTAGAGCTTACAATGCTTTGCTTAAAGGTTACGTGAAAACGGGTTCGCTTAAGGATGCAGAGTTTGTGGTTTCTGAAATGGAGAAAGCTGGAATTAGGCCTGATGAGCAAACTTATAGTTTGTTAGTTGACGCTTATGCTCACGCTGGGAGGTGGGAGAGTGCGAGGATTGTGTTGAAGGAGATGGAAGCCAGCAATGTGCAACCCAATTCGTTTGTTTATAGTAGAATTTTGGCGGGTTATCGCGACAAAGGGCAGTGGCAGAAGTCTTTTCAAGTTCTGAAGGACATGAAGAGCAGTGGTGTGAAGCCTGATAGGCATTTCTACAATGTGATGATTGATACGTTTGGAAAGTATAACTGTCTTGATCATGCAATGGCAACGTTTGAGAAGATGCTGTTGGAGGGGATTCAGCCGGATACTGTTACTTGGAACACGCTGATCGATTGTCACTGTAAATCGGGGCGCCATGATAAGGCTGAGGAATTGTTCCAGGAAATGCAGCAGAGGGGATTCTCGCCCTGCATAACTACGTATAATATTATGATTAACTGTATGGGGGAGCAGCAGAGGTGGGAACAAGTGAGTGAGTATTTGAGCAAGATGCAGTGTCAGGGATTGCTACCCAATTCAATAACTTATACAACTCTGGTTGATGTGTATGGTAAGTCAGGGAGATTCAGTGATGCGATCGAGTGCTTGGAGGTCTTGAAATCCACGGGGTTCAAGCCTACTTCAGCCATGTATAATGCTCTTATCAATGCCTATGCACAAAAGGTATGTACGTTATTCTGCGGAGTCTATCTATAACTGTCATTGCAGGTAATTCAATGCGTTCTAATCTAATCTTTGCTGGTCTGTAATGTATACACCTGTCTGCTGATTGTGTCGTTTATGAACTGATTCAAGTTTAACTGTCTGCACCTTACTGGCTTTGACATCAATATCATTCTTTCATTTGGGCACCTTTTCCTTGAGTGAAGGCTAAAATTTCATTTGTCTTATCCCGGTTCTCTGTTTTGTATTGTGTCAAATCACTCAATTGAAACCATGAAACTTCCTTCAAATTTCTTTTGGACCTAGTAACTTTGCATTGATATGTTTTATTCCAAAAAAAAAACTGATGTTAAGTTGTGGTGCTGACAGCCATCAACTGTATTTTTTCCGTTCTGAAATTTAGTGGTTATTTATTATTCTTCCATTGAAAAGCATAAAACACTAACTGTGGGAAAAGAGAGCAGACTGAAAGTGCTCCATATGTTTGTCCACAATTTCATCTTTAACTCATATTTAATGATTGGATTGGTTAAGAAATGAATTTGGTAAATATTTGGCTAAAATTTTGCAGGGTTTGTCTGAACTAGCAGTAAACTCATTCAGGTTGATGACAACTGAGGGTCTGACACCCAGTCTTTTAGCTCTTAATTCATTAATTAATGCATTTGGTGAAGATAGAAGGGATGCTGAAGCCTTTGCTGTGCTGCAATACATGAAAGAAAATGTATGTTTTTCTAACATTTTTTTACTTTTTCCTTCCTTTAAGGCTATACCCTTTTATATGGTATTTGACTTGTGTCTTTGTTCAAGTACTGATTTATTTGTTTATATTAACTGCAGAACATTGAACCTGATGTGGTTACTTATACCACACTTATGAAAGCTCTAATTCGTTGTGAAAAGTTCCAAAAGGTACATAACATTAAGACATCAATTTGCCCATAATACATTGTTAGAATGGCAAGTGTGACATTTTACTGTAGCTCTCTTCTCTGTGTTCGCAGTCCCTATACTTAGATGAATTAATAAATCTATGTAAATAACGTGATTTCAACATATAAATTAACTTGGCTCTAGGTTATTTTGCCATGTTTTGGGGAGATTAAGTTCCATTACGTTCCACGTTGTACCTAACATGGATGATAGTTTGATGGAGAAAAATAATAGCAACTTTGGAGAGAATTGTTTAGCCTTTTTATTAGTTTATTTGTGACTTAATTCTCGAACAAACTATGCTGCATAATTTTGGTTTCAGGTTCCAGGCGTGTATGAAGAAATGGTCACATCTGGGTGCACTCCTGATAGAAAAGCCAGAGCAATGCTGCGGTCTGCACTTAGATATATGAAGCAGACACTGAAATCATAGTTAAATTATCAAGCACATTCTTTCATAAAGACAAAACAAAATCAAATTTCCTCACCTTGGTTATAGTTCTAAAGGTTAGTGCCAGCTAACTTGCAGCCTAGGCTTAAATTTTCATGTCACGGGACATTAATTTTGATTTTGAAATTGATATACTCTTAGTAACTGTATTATGGATTTGGTGCCAAACCATGAAATTGGTCGGCATTATGTGTGTAAAATTGGTCTGAGACTGGCTCTTATTAATGCTTATGCCGACACATTTAAACAATGAGTCTGTTATACTTGTTTTACTGTGTTTACTTGGAAAGCTCAAATTATGATGAATTTTAATCTTTCAGGTTAAGGTAATAATAAAATCACAAGTCCTGTTCTAGACTAGCATTACCTCTTCACAGGAGGTGTGATTGGGCAGTATCATTCTGAATATGTACGCTCCAACAGTGCCTGAAACAGATATGAAGAAGTAGAAATCACATGGAACGCACAAAAAATTGATGGCTTCGGTAATGCAGTATCAATGTATATCATGTATATCAATCTTTGGGATTTATGTATCATACGCTGATGTAAGTAAAAATTACATGTTAAAGTGCACATTTCATGTTCATAAATGTGAGAGTTCGCGTACTTCAAATTAAGAAAATGGGAAGAGTGTGAGTGGGTATGCGTGTCATTAACATTCCCACTGTACTCTTGCGTTGCCATAGTTACTTAGAGGATTGATAGAATGTTTTTCCACGATGAATGTCTTCTTTCTACTTTCTGAGACCGAACATGGAAAAAGAAACTCAGATTGATGTTTATTGAAAGCAACTAGTGAACAAACAAATACTGACTCGAGCGATTTCTGCAAATGGGAAATTTGATGAATAAATATAGCTATATATTTAACTTACATATCTATTCAACCTCACTCGTAGCATGTTTGGGTATCCGTTCCTAACAATGCAAATAAAGTTTCACACATGCCTTCAGAATAAAACTGCGAAACAAATTTTTCAATCTTTTACGCATTTTTTTTGTTTATTTCAACGGTTTACCAAATACACTATCTGTCCGTTTGTAACCCATTCATGTTGATAGTAAATTCAATATAAGATTTAATTGTATATTTTACTATTTCAATATTATTATTTTTGTGAATTTCATTATTTAAGTTCTTCCATGAATTTTATCATCAAAATTTTCAGTTTTTTTTAATATTTTAATAATCTATTAAATTTCCAACAGAATAGTGACTTGTTTAGAAAAACTTGAAAACAAAACAAAATCAAGTTTTTCAAAACTAGTTGAATCTTTTCTAAAACTTTCTATAACATGTCGAACTCTCTTAGAAATTTTAAAGACAGGTAAAATATATAAAAATTGTAAAATTTAGATAAGAATTAAAAAAATAAATAGAACCTTGGATGATTGTAAAATCACAATAGTTAAATAATAAAGTTTGCCATTAAGCCATAAGACAAAGATTACCATTCAAGTAAAACAAACACACCTTACATTCGTGCACAACAAAACTGATCAGTCCATGAGTTGCGTGCAATAAAGAATTAGATTATACAGCCTGAAAGTAAAGGCTCGCATTAAATAGTATTACAGACAACAATTTAACTTACAATTTTTTTTTTTCTCAAAATTGGATATACAATTTAACCTACGAGCTAATTTTAGAGGGGCATAGCAGAAACAATTGGTCTACTACACTTGCTTTTTGAAATTCTAGAACAGAACATGAACAATAATAAAACTGAAGATAATAAAAATAGCCTAAAGTATGTTCTTATTTCTTGCATTCCAAGCTCAAGCACCTCCATCTTCTTTCCATATCTATTTCTCCTCTCCATCAAATACCCGTCTAGATATTCATCTATAGATACCAACTTTTCCAGTTTCAAAATAGACGCTTTTGCACCGAGCTGGTGCGGCAACAATTTGAAAATTGTAAAGAGTGTCGCAGACCAGTCACTGAGAACTCTCTGAAAATGACAATATAAAATATTAGAATCATTGCTGTCCCACTTTTTCAAGATGTTCTCTCCCTCATCTTAATTGTTCTCCCACCTAGTGAGATCTGGAGGGTAAAATGTACATATAGCCGCTAGTAGAGGTTTCCAGAATTTAAACTTGCAACCTCTAGGTCCTAAGGCAGCGGCAGAAACCTTTTAGGTCATTCTCTCCCTCACCTTAATTGTAAATTGAAAATATTTATTTTATTCATCTATTCATTTATTTTAAAATAACTCGAGTAAAGGAACAGAAAACACTTCGAAGGAATAGAGTGATCTTTGCTTAGTCAGAGTAACATACATTGTAGGCAGCAGGGCCGGTGGGATTGAACATTTTGAAACAGTCTCTTGATGAAGCTGTTCCATCTCCATATATCTGCCAGTCAATACAATAAGACATAAGGACACCACCTAATCTCAAAGGTGAAAAGTCCAACAGAAAAAAAAAGGGAAGAAATTCGGCAGACAAACCTCAAAGGTGAAAGCCATCGGTACCCCTACAACGTCATACATGAAATCAGTTGCTGTCCCGTGTGCAAAATACCTGGATAAGCAAGTTCAAAACTTTGAGGAAGGAATGTTGTATAGATGACATTTGACGACCTCAACACCATTTGAGGTATTGTACAGATTGTGTATTTCGTACTTTCGAAATTCACAATTAAACTTTTAAAATTGCAATGGTCAATTTTCTCCTCTGTTCATAAAAAACCCCAAAATGGGCATTACTGGTGAACCGGGAACAGACGGCAGAAGAAAACAACTTCTACCAGAAATCAACTATCCCTACAGAATCAGTTGTGGACACAAAAGTGCATTTATTTTTCCAAAAAAGATAGTTAACCGAAGAAAACAGATACATAAAATACAAACAATTGGCCTTGCAAAAATTTGCATCAATCCAAATCAAATTCAGATAAAAATCAACTGACCCGACTGAACCGCCTCCAGACCCAATCATGCAGCGCTGGCAATGGAGATGGTTTACTTCTTCAAGCAACGATTTCATCCGTTTCAATGGCAATCCATCTGGTGTTGTGTTTTTATGATCGTAAGGCATAAAAAGAGCCTACAGATACAGAGGGGAGGAAAAAGGATAAAAGAATGTCATATGAAGTGAAATATGAATGGTTCCTTAGCATGTAAACCAAATTACAAACAATGTACTTACACATTTGCCCATATAAGTAAATATACTGTCAAAGTCAAATAATGTAAAAGCAGCAATAATACCAATCAAAACAATTGTAGTAAATAATACAATTACGAGCCAGTGACAGGGCGCAGAAATTTGGGTAGTAGGGCAAGACATTATCCCCTTTACTTTGCGAGAGAAATAATGTGAGAAACATTAACATGACGGGGGAAGAGTTTTAAAGACAGTGAGGCTTAAATGACAATCTAACAATATGCTAGTATTATAGAATTTTGGAACTGAGTTGGGGTATGTACCCCATGGATGTTATGAGCAGAAGAAAGCACTCAAAGTAATGTACTGTCTATAATGTATCAAGACTTTCGGAACTGAGTTGGAGCATCTTGGTGGGCTGTCTACAATTAAGGTTAGGCAAAAGAAAATATCAAGACTTTCTATTACAACGTTTGGCTGTATAAAAAATATGACAAATCTCCATGGATCCTTAAGCTTAACCTTGATTCCTGTTTATGGAAACTTAATGCTTCAAAAAATGACAAATAGGTTTTCAAGAAAATAGTTTGTTAAAGAAGAGGAATAGTGCAAGAGTATTAGTGCAAGTGATTCCCTAGATGAAGGATCAAATTCGAAATTTGCATGGGGAGTGAGAAAAAAAATGAACTAAACTTACCTCCATTCCTGAGTGCACATTTATCCATAGATGTGGTTCAAAAGATATGGCAAGTTTCCGCATAATTTGACTTTCAGGCTCGCTGAATGGAGCAATTCCAGGATTCTCCTCATATGGATCATAATCCTACGGATTTGAGAACAATAAAAATGAAAAAAGAGACACTTCAAAAACATTAAACATTTGATATATTTCGGGAGAAGAAAGAGATCAGTGCATAGATTGACAGGCGGACAACCAACAAAGAGCCCTTCTTTGAGTGCCACAGAATGCACTATCAATACCACAACCTATCTATCTACTAGCCACAAGTCCATAATCACAAGGAAAGAACCATTAACAATATTTTATATAATATCAAAGACGCAAAATGAACCTTCTCCTTTTTGCCCCAATCTACACTCCAATTTCGATTGAGATCAACTCCCCTACCTGCACATTACATAACACAAAATCAGGCTTTTTCAATGCGAGTCAATTATTATACGTTAAGGTTATAAAGAAGGAATACAATACCGTTTCTTCTCTCACAGAGATCTCCAGCTTCAACAACTTTGCGGCCATTCGGGTTTTCCATTGGAACCACCTGAAAATAAATAGGTGCCCACATTATATTGATATTACATCTCTCCTTCTATTTGTGTTATCTACGAACACATCTAAATTCCCATATGAAATTCTCTCATAAACTAACTTCAAGATATAACTAAAGATATTCTAAACTTCCTAAAAACACTGTTAAAAGTTATTCTTGCATTTGTTTCAACTTTATAGAAAAGAATAAGATATGATTAAAATCAAAAACTACTTTGAATAGCTTCTTATTAAAATAAACTTTTTTAAGAAAACGGATTTTATAATTGTAAACAAACATAAATTAACTTCTACTTCTTTAATCCTTAACTAACTAGCTCCCAGTGTAAAACATCAAAATATGGATGGAAGATACCTAAAATATAATGATTCAGGCTAGCTGAAAATTAAATATTCAAATGTAACGCAGTATGCCTGGATAGTACAAAGTGCGAAACAACTGGGAAAGACTTTTAAAGAAATTTCAACTAGCCTTTATGACAAGCTTGTCAAGTACACTGTCTAAGGAAGCTTGATCCATGCTGGGTAGAAGTTTTTCTTCACTTAAGATGGACAAAATCCTTAAAGCAAGTTCTGTGGTAATCAGCTCCCTTCCATGCTGCCCAAAACTCTGGAAGACAAGGAATCATCTGTCAAAAACACCAGAATAACCAATTTGAGATAACTATCCACTACATGCCAAATTATAGCTTTCTCCCATGTGAACGTCCAGTCGTAATTATATCATCTTAACTCCCCCCCCCCTTTTTAGGCTTTCTACAATTGAAGAAGAATCTAACGTCTTGCATGCAATTGTTTACAATATTAAACCACTTGTCACACGAAAGTTTTACCATTAAGACAAATGAACGTAGAAAACTTACAAGTAGAATCCGAAACTTTGACCTCTTATCCTTCTCTTCCTTTTCCTTGCCATAAGTAACCACAGTAATCTCAGCGCCATAGCCTTTGTTTGCAGCTTTAAGTGTCTCCACCTATTTAGAAACATCAAATACATGAATTATGCATACTAAAAAACTGAGACACACGCAATAGGCACTCCAGACAAACCATAAATGACCCACAGTGAGTTTATCCGGGTGGCGGTGGACCAAGGCCCTGATCTCGCCCATCAAATTGCGACTGCAGAATCCCGCAAAAGAGTTCAGCAAACAAAAAAACAATTTCATAAAATCAAATGAGCTGGCCAAATAGCTTCAAAAACATTGCTTCACCAGCAAACAGCAATTCATAAGCACAATAAGAGCCTAATAATTGAGAAAGTAAGTACATGTTCAGATTGACGCTAGATCATCTAAAATCACATAAAAGTACCAGTTAACATGAATTAAAATAAATATTCGCAGATTTGATTCCACTTTAAGGAATCAATTTTGAGTCCAAACTTCATTGAGTTGAAGTAACTTCAGGTAACTTTTGCTTTGGATCAAAAACCTTATACGAATTTTACTATTAATTTGCTTTAAAAGTATACACTATCAGCAAAATCAAATATAATTTGTCAATTCCTTCAACAAATACGAAAGCTACCAAATATGCAAGCGTCCTCGAGATCCATTCAACAAAAAGATAACCTAATTCTAACGGTGAAATAAAATGTGATCTGCACTACGAAAAATAAAACAAGCAATTAAAAAAAAGAATCAGAAAGCGAATTCCAAATTCAATTACGAAATAAAAAAACATACGCTATTCGAACCTACTGAAGCTGAAAAAAGTAGATCGGGTAGTAGCGGCGAGATGAGTTTACCTGGAATGGTAGAGATCGTAGTTGATCGGCGTAACTGAATTTTGAGTAAGATTGTTCGATTGCGCGTTAACAGAGAGAAGAAGATCGTGGATAAAAGCGAAGAAGCAGATGCTGATTGAGAGCAGAAGAAAAACTGAAAGAGCCATGGCAAGATCCAGAACAGCAAATTAAATTTCATTTCAAAATTTTCATGGTATAGTGATTTGATTTGAAATATATATTGTTATTAATCAATAATTAACTTATCAACTCTATAGTTGGAATCTCTGCACCAAGAGATTATTTCTACAATATAAAACTATCTTGTTAACTCACTTTCTTTTAAAGAATTGAGTTATGTGACTTTTCTCCATGTTCAACGGTCTCGATCGATCATTGTTGGTAGGTCACCTCACACATTCATTTATATATTTGTATTTTATAAGATTAGTGCCATTTGAACAACAAAATGAATATTTAATGCATTATTATGCCAAATAAATGGGAAAAATTAGAAAAAGATGCAGTGGAGTTATACCCTAATAATGAGAATATATTTTAATCATTTATATGGGATTTTAACTTTAAAGTTCATTTGTAGACTAAACAAAAAGAAAAGGTAACTAGCTTCGCAAAGAGAAATGTAAACAAAAACAAAATAGTATTATTTTTAATCTAGAGTTAGTAAAGACTATTTCAACGTATAGAAGAAGAAAAGATGTGCTAGATAAGGAAAGTCTAGTGATAATGAAGAGTATAAAAAGTTAATGTATAAATATCACATTTATATTATAAATGTAAATATTTATTCTTATATGAAAGCGTTTTAAAAGATTACTTTTCAAAACAAAATTATTTTTAGAATCATTCTTAAATTAAAGTATTTTAAGAGTTATCATCCTATTGTATTTAAAAAAATATTTGCTTTAGATGTATTTCTTGACTTTAATTTCGAATTTAATTTGATTTGATAGTTAGTTCAAATCATGTTATCTGTTACTAGAGAAATTTATGTAGGACAAAAGTACGCTGTACTACAAACTTTCAAGCATTTAACGTTCTTGTATATACAAAATCGAAACTCTAAATTAAAATAACACATTATTTCACTTTCTTGACTCTTAATTATTTGAGGTTATTTTAGTGGTTTGTTCGAGGGTGAAATGAGAAGATAAAAAATGTACTTCTTTTTCTACTTATAGTGTGAAATGGAGCAAAAATTGTTCCCTGAAACTCAATATCAATTTTGTTTTATCCCTTCAATATTTATGTCAATCGAAATTAATCAGATTTGATTGAGTTTATTTTTAAACTAACTTAATCTAAATTTAATTGGATTGGATTTAGTTATTTGGTTGAATAGTTAAAAATGTTTTATCATTTATTTCTCGTGTAAATCTTATTTTTTAGCTTCCATATTTTAAAATTAGTTATTGTAGTTCAAATATAGCATTTTTTAATATTTTTCATCTAAATAAATATTAAAATATTTAAATCTCTGTATATATTATTCTTAAATATTTAAGTACGTATTAACTTGAAAAACACGAGATATTAAATTATTCTCAGTTATACAATCTTATATTACGAAATAATAAATTTTTGTCGCGATTAAATTTTATATTATTAAATTATTGTAATTATTATTTTTATTTTTTTCACGTAAAATAAAAAAAATAAAAAAATAAATACATACATAAAAGGTAAATTGATGAACGAACCTATTCAAATAGTTGAGGAGTTTGAATTGAAATGAAATTCCATGTTGAATTGAGTACATTTCTAATAGAAAACGAGTCAAGACATAAGCTTTGTGTTAAAAAAAATTGTACATCAGCTTTTAAAAATCAGTTTCAAACACAACATACATTGTCATTAAAAAAATCTTAATTAAATTTTCAGTACCATAAAATATAGGTATGATAATTTTAATTTCTAACGGTTGTCAACCAGTTTCTGTTAAATGATGCCGCAACTAACGAAGCTGCCATTCTTCTTAGAATTTAGGGTTTTCACACAAGTATATAATACTGCAGTAATTAGATACATAATTTCCACATATTTATATATATATTTAAAAATAGAAGCTTCAATCTGATGTTGAAAAATATTTAAAAGATAAAATATTTAAGAAAAAAATAGTATACTAAGTGAATGTAGGTAGTGTTAGAAAAAGGTAATCTTTTACATAAAGGGATGTTAAGTGAATGTAGGAATCAGTTTGGTTTGTTGTTTGTGGGTATGTAACTAACATTTGAAAAACAGGATTTTATTTTTGGCCCTTTTACGAAGTGAGGTTTTGTGGGGTTCTCCATTCTATTAAAGTTGTGTCATTTGTTCCTGTTGGTTTTCACATTTAGGATTTTGTATAATTTTGGTTAGTTGGTGTGAAAGAGGCAAATGAAATGGAATTGCCAGATCAATTTAGGGTTTTGCATTAATTTGGTTAATTAGTGTGAACAAGTTGATTAAATTGAACTTAGCAAATGAAAAAAGGATCTACAACTACACCAAAAGAGAAGGGATGCATACCATACAAATTTTGTGGAACACACTCATAATGATCTACGTGCCAAACTTAAGGGAATCTTATATTTTTAAAATCTTATATTCTGATGATTCTTCTTTTATAAACACATGCATTTCACTTACCTCTTGATGTAAATGGAGATTATAAGAATCTTTAGTAGCTATTATGTCCATTTACCTTTCTTGTTTAATGACATGTGTTGGCCAAATATTTTATACATTATGTTTGTTTTGCTTTATAAAAGTAACAATGGTATTATGAAATATATAGTAGTTTATAAAATTGTATGTTTGAAAGTACAATACTAGTTAAGTTGGTCATATAATCATATAACCCATTACGAGGAATAAACCAAAAGTTGCATTGTGTTATAGGTAAAAGATAAATTGACTTGGGAAGGAATGACTAATAATAGACAAATAAATGGTAAAATATTATTATGGACTAAATGTAAATTTAGATAATCTTTTAGGGAAGACTTCAATATCACATCACATGTTGAAAAAATAAATCCACACCACAAATTCATTAAGGTATATTATCTCTTTTTAATTGCTTCAATCACATTACTGCATATATTACATTCACTACACAATGATAACAACTCATAAAACAACAATATAACCTAACAACTTTACCTTATTGCCTTTGGTGGCAAACTTCATATGTTTTTGTCACTTTCATCTTTAATTCAAACACATGTTCATGATACAAATGATACATCCTAAAAAAAACGAACGAGTTGACCCATTGACCTATTTTTAAATTATTAGAATTGTTTATTATAATAAAAAAAACTATAATTTAAAGAATTAAATATTTATATTATTTTATTTAAATATATAAATAATCATCTTAATTTATCTGATTAGAAACATAAATTAATTATATAAAAATAATTTTTTACATGATTTAGTGTGTTTAGAAAATGGCACAACAAATCAAAACGTTCTGTATATCCAAATATTTTATCTAAATGGAGCAGGTACAGTGTGTTTATTATTGTCCAAGACAGGTGAGGAAGAAAGACAAACAAATGTATAAAAGAAATCCAAAGCATTAATTAATAATTAAATAATGGTAACAAAAATAATAAATAGAAGGAATAAATTAGATTACAGGGGACACGTCAAGATTCACTGTTTGAAACAAAGAATGTGTGTGAGCCGTGGGATCCAAAATATGACCGTTGTAAACGCTCCTACATGTGTTTCAATTTAAACCCATCTTCTGATGAATAAAATAATAAAAGGGGAGGACAGGGACAAGAACATCATAAGACACTGTTTCTTCAACAAACGTAAGCGTTTTCCTTAGTACTCTGTTTCTTTGATTTAACAATCATGTATTCAGCTTCGACCATGAGGAAGCCTCCATTGCCCAGATCTCCGTTGCGTCTTCGACCGCCTCAAGCGGTCCACTCATCGGACTCTTTCACTCTTCAAACCCCACCAGGTTTTTCTTCTATTTAAGCGCTGGATATTTTCTTTCCTTTCTCTCCTTTCTCTTTTTATTTACCTTTGATTTGAAGCAGATTCTTTGACCAAATCTCAGAAGCCTGCGCTCTCTCCGAATATGCGACCGGAGTACCGCACAATTTCGTGCGAGTTACGGGCCCTGGCGAAAATGGTGCGTGACGAAGTCAATGACGAGAATTTGGAGAAAGCTGCCGGTGGGAATTCTTGCGGTGTGAAATCAAGTGTTCTGTTCGAGAGGGGGAGATACTACGAAGAGTATTCTGCTCGAAGGAACGAGAGGCTTATGAGAAAGAGAGGTATAACTGCTGTGGATGAAGGGAAGATTAAACCGGTGCGCGCTCTTGGAGTTTCAGTGGAATCTGGAAAGAAGAGTAGTGTGAGAAAGGTTGGAAGTTTGAGAAAATCTATTTCTGCTGCTTACTCTACCGGGGTGAGTGAAACACCAAGGTACATGCTTAGAAGCATGACTAAGGAAAACAAAAAACCTCCTCTGGCTACAAAATCTGACAGATCTATTATGGCTGGGGAGAAGAAAATGGGAACAAGAGCAAGAAGGATTTAACACTGAAGATTTTATTTCTTTATAGGGAGGGGAGATTGAGAACTTGATTTAATTTATGTTCAAGGTTGAATCTTGTTCTCTCATTTCTTTATATACTTTGTTTTCTACTTCCAAATAAGAGTTACAGTTATTCGAGATCATCTTTCTGATTCACATATGATCATTATATGATAGTATACATCATCTTCTAACGATAAAATATGAGTGTACATCCATTATTCGTTGGATGATTTGTTTTTATCGAGTATTCGACAAAATATGAGTGTACATCCATTATTCGTTGGATGATTTTTTTTATCCATTATTCGTTGGATGATTTTTTTTTATCCATTATTCTTTGGATGGTTTTTTGTTTCGGGTATATTTGATTTAAAATTGATTTATTTAACCATTTACACATTAGTGTGTCTATAGTGAATTACTTGAAAACAAACATGATCAATCATTTGTCTTTTTCTTTTTAATCTTCCTTGAAAATGTTATCAAATCACTTCAATTTAGTGCTGAAATGGATCTCTTTTTGTTTTTCTCTTTTATGGCCTTTTGAGTTGCCAAACTTTCGTCTACTGCTAATATTTTACAGTATTTTACAGTTGAGAAAGATTCTCACATATCAGCATCTTCTAGATAATATATGTACATGAGATTTGAAGAGCAAACATTGTCCAAAATTTTCATATCAAATTTCTTTCAATGATAACTCCCCAAAAGCCTGCTAATCGATTGCAATGCCCCAAAAGCCAAGTGAACACTGAATTTCCCCCTCAGTTCAAATTTTCACTTTCGATAGAAGCTGCCGCTATTTCCACCTTATCCAAATTGATAACTTCACTTTCCACAGAAATTTCTGCTGAAGTTGATGTCTCTTTCACCCCATTCAAATTATTGCTATCTTCACTTTCTATAGAAGCAGATTTATCAGGAATTTTTGCTACATCTGCTGCAGCAAAAGTGTCTTCTAGCCCAACCAAACTGTTATTGCTGCCTTCTTCTTGGCTTTCCTCCACTCTATAATATACCTATGGAAATTTTAAAATTGAATTAGCAATTGCCATTTTAAGAAAAAAGCAAAGGAAAACCTTACATGGCAACTCAGACTTAATCTGGAACATAAAATCAACCACTCACATATATCATATTCATCGTTTTATTTTCAATTTCCAGCCCACTAAATTAGTAATGCAAGCTGTTGTAGGAATATCATATGTATTTAACTAAAAAAGCAAAAATTCATTGTGCAAATAAACCGGATAAAGGAGGACAATTAAAAACAATAGAATAAAAGATTCTAAAGGGGACCATATTGCATACCACGCAAGTACGGGCAGGGGAGAGGACCTTGAATGAATTAGGGCGGTTATTAAAATTTGTTTCAGGGACTCCTGGTATGCCTTCTGGAGTCGTGAAGTGATCTACATCGTGCCCCACCTATAACAGTGGAAATGGTCAATCTCCAAAAACTAACAAGAAACGTATATTCATAACCATCAAATAACATGGTCAATCTCCACAAACTAACAAGAAAGGTATATTCATAACCATCAAATAACAGCACTTGAGTTGAACTCTAAAAGTCACAGCCCTGTGCCATGTATCGTGTCTTAGCTGACCCCTCCAATTCAACTCTCCTCACCTCCCAACCATTTTGTCCTTCAATACCACTCTCAAGGAAAATCAGAACAGCTTATATGATTTCCCCTATAGTTATTCCAACTTTTCCTCCTTAGTTATTCTCCAACCTCATCCACACCCACCCGACATCATTGCTGTTCAGAAGTGCCACTTGGTTAATAAATCATTAGACTCAAGCAGAATATAGAGGTGTGGGAGGTAAAAAGAAGTTATAATGGTTGATATTTTTATTAAAAATAAAAACTTAAGGGAAGATCTATTGAAATTTCAGAACAATTTTGGGAATGACAGGGTGGCATCCCCCTTGGACCGACCATAGTTTGAATATACTCATATTTACTGCCAGAGAGATTAGGACTCCTTACTCTTCCATGACCTCCAAATTCCCAAGCATCACTATCCAATGCAACTCTATATTTCCCAGGCAAGTCACATCCAACTTTATACCTGCATCATCGTTTCAGTAGTCATTTCCACGTCTGGTTAACGATTATTACTACAGTAAAATTTATAAATCTACCATACATGAAACAAAGTACACACACAACCTGTTGCAAATAAAAATCTCTTAAAACACAAATGAAAATTGAACATGAGCTGCATACCCTTCATATGTATTCTCTGGATGAAAATTGAATACAAATATCAGATCTCCTCGCTCAAAGACTATAACCTATAAAGGTAAAAATTATTAGGCAGTTAATTATAAAATAGCAAACGAAGTCTCAGAGTAGACAATGTTCTTCGATCACACCTAGTTCACATTATGTTCACAACACAACACCTATACTATTTTCTGAAACTCGAACTCAGTTTAGTGGCAAAAAATATCAAATTATGAATGAGTATAGTAGAATCATTTGGGGGCCTATTCACCTTGTCTTCATCATCTGCGCTGCTCACGATTTGTTTTGTTGTTGCGATGAACGAAAATTTATCATCAAGCAAGTTCATTGCCCTGTCAAATGCATTCATGAACTGCACAAGTTTCAAAAACAAAATCATAACAAATATGTTGATAAGTAACACACGTGTAGAAGAAAAAAGAATAAACAGAGGTCTGCAGAAAGGAAAAAGGGGGCTCCACAAGATAAAATCACACAGTTCCCGCCTGCAACCCACCAAAATATGCTCAATGACAAAACCCAATTTTTACCACATTATTCTGAGGAAAATGAAGATCTGAAATAACCATGCCTAAGCCCTAGCATATCATTTAAACAAAGCTAACGCAGATACTCTAATTGTACCAATAAATTCTAATTTATGAGTTCCCAAATTGATGAGAAATTAAATGTTACACGTATCTGTTTACACCATTTTTTTTTATCATGTATTGTAAAATCACACATGAAAACATGCAAACAATAAAAACCTTGTATCCTACAAACTTATATTTTCTTCATTTGCTTTAACCAAATGAATTAGGGTTTTTACAATGTTAATAATTTGAATAAATGGTTTAGTATACACAGGCATATTCAAAGGCATTAATGTTTGAAAAATATACTTGCTTCATCCTTGCATAACAACAATTCAAAGATTCCAATGATGTTAAAATCAATAAAACTTTCAAACAAGTCTGAGAAATGAAGCCACAAAACAGATATGTCAATGCTGTGTTTAGCGAATACATATTGGTATAGCCCACCGCTGACCCCATAAAAACCTACCACTAAACACAAATAAATAAATCAATATATTATTACCTTGTATCTCAAGTGATCTGTATCCACCAGATTCCACTGACGCCTGCACTTCTCATAACTCCATCCATTGCCTTCTCTTGGGAAATCAATCCATTCCGGATGGCCAAACTAAAAAAGGCCTCATGAATGTGACTTAAAAAAAATGCTAATGCACGATATACAACTATAGTAATAAGTGTTGATTGCCTGTATGCAATTTGCTTTATGCTCAACAAAAAAATCATGGTAGCTGCACCATAATAAAACAGTAAACAGCAGTTTTGGAGGAAGAAGAGTGAAGCAGTACACACACCTCATTGCCCATGAAATTAAGGTAGCCCTCTCCACCTAATGCCATGGTTATGAAGTGTATCATCTGAAAGGATTGAGGTAACAATGACTCCAATGAAATTATAAAGCAAAAATAATTATGTATTGCATTAGCATCTTTGCAATCTAATTTCTATATAAATGGTGTACTGCAGTGATCTTAATGATCAGGTAAAAGACCTTCTGAAGAGCAATCCCTCGCTCAACAATAGGAGAAGCATCAACCAAGCAAGACATGCCGGAATACATTTCTTCATCCATCAGGAGAAATGCAACAGTCTTATCCCCAACGATGGCCTGCCCAAGGCAAAAATTATAAAACATTGGTAGTAGTGGAATTAAAAACAATGAAACATATAAATTAATGATTATTTGTCCCCTCCAGTTTCCATCATTTTTCTGTTCACAAATTCAATTTTGCATAAGTTCTTATAGTATTTCTATCACAAAGGTAAACTGAACATACACTAGCAGAGTTCATACCTGGTCATGGCTTTCAGCATAGGAAACACATTTCTCAGTGTATCTCCTATTTGTCAAACTCCAAGAGATTTCCTTCATTGACCATGTGTACTCATTCTTGTTCTTCAAGTAATCAATCCATTTATCGGGGATAGCCATGGCTAGACGATAGTCAAAACCAATTCCACCGTCAGAAACTTGATTACCAATTCCAGGCATGCCAGAAACATCTTCAGCAATTACAGTTGCATCAGGCAAAATACTGTGGATCAGACAATTAGCCAGCATCAGATAGACAACAGCATCCACATCTGTTGCTTCACTAAAATATTCATTATAATCCCCTGTAAAAGCAATGTTGATTCCATGGTGATGATACAGCATTGATGTTACTCCATCAAATCGAAATCCATCAAATTTAAACTCCTCGAGCCACCACCTTAAATTAGATAAAAGGAAACGAAGAACTTCCCAGTTAGCATAGTTAAAGAGTCTACTATCCCACAACTTATGATAACCTCTATCTCCAGTATGGAAGTACGAATCTTGTGAAGTTTGGCCAACATCAAAGCCATTGAGTCCATCGGTAATATTATTACTGGCATGACTGTGGATAACATCCATCAAAACCTGCAAACCTAGGCTATGGGCCTTATCTATCAGATATTTAAGATCTTCAGGAGTTCCAGATCTACTGCTCACAGCGTAAAAATTTGTTACATGATATCCAAATGATGCATAATAAGAATGTTCCATCACGGCCATCAGCTGGACTGTATTATAGTTGTTTGCTCGAATACGGGGCAAAATCTCATCTGCAAATTCCCTGTAAGAATTTATGCGAGGTTCAGAGCTACTCATCCCCACATGAGCCTCATATATCCGTGGGGCCTTTGGCTTCGGTGGACGCGGATATTTGAACTGATATCTGCCGAACAGAAAAGAAGGTGAACAAATGAGCATAATTCTGTTTGAACAAAACCGAGTTAAGTGTGAGGAAAATATAGATAACAAATATATATAAAAGAATGGTAGGATCATTGGATCCAGTTGAGCAATTTACAACTTTTAAATCCAATAGACATTTCCTCATTCTGTTGCAAACCAAACCCTGACAAACAAAAGTTGTTTTTTAATGACCAGACAGAAAAGAGGAATGAAACATGCTAGTGTATATGGAATATAAAAATGGTGGAACTCTGTTGATTCATCCATGGATTCTATCAAAACACACATTTGAAATCAGTATTTGTTCTTTTATCAACCATGATTTGAAGTGAAAATTTCAAATAATGACATTTGATGGGATTTTGGTAGTATTCATTACCAAAATCAAATCAAATTTTATTTTATAATAAATCATGTATCACAGTACATTTAGATTTCATTTATGCCTCAGATGAGACTTTATTTATAGTGCAACTAAAATAACCACGTTCATTTCATTTCGATACAAACCTTTAAATTAATTGTAATTCAACTGAATGCTATAAAAAATTTTGAATCTCCAAAACTGTATGAAATTATTTACACAACTTTAAATTCAGTTAATCTGTGGCATACTTCAAAGTCCCTTTTAGTATCCATCCTTCAGATTCAATGCTTAATTTTTATTAAAGAAAACAACTCAAAAGAAATTCAATAGGTGAATTATGTGACCTCTCTGAAAGTGGTGGATCCCAGTAGACACCATCGTATGGTGCTGCAAATCTGGTAGGATCAACAGTGGCATATTTGATCCAAGCAGGGATGCGATCAACCCAAACTCCATCCCCATGGCGGAACCTAAACTTCACTCTTGAACCGTGTGGTATAGCTGGATTTCCATCAGCATCAGGGATCTTAATACTCCAGACACCAAATTGATTTTTTTCCATCTGGTGGTTTGAACCATCCCATCCATTAAAGTCTCCAATAGTTTGTGCTTCCCTGCATTGAAAGATATATAAAATCTGAAAAGATTATTAAATAAAACAACGACAAATACTTGACAAATATATAACTTACTGAGCAGCAGGTGCCCACTCACGGTACACAATTCCACCTTCTTCTCTGTTGAATCCAAATTTCAAATAACCTGAGAAGAAAAAGGAAGTCAAAAAGAAATGGAAACATTATAAAGCTGTCGATGGAACCATTCTATCAAATCAGTGAGGCATTTTAAAAGAAATCAATCCAGTTGAAGCACAGTTATGATACAAGACACGGATAAACGTTAGTAAGTAGTTGTACTTAGCAGCCATATTATTTTGTACGCACATATAGAAAAGAAAAACAAACATGAAACAATGCCGAGAATCATAACCACCTTTGGCAAATTCCTCAACGCCTCCTTCATATTCTTCAATAAGCTTTTTCTGATCTGCATATCTCTTCAGTCTATATTTGAAGTGATCTTTATATGGCTTTAGGGACGGATCAATAGAAAAGATGCCAATGTTTTCTAAGTATTCCTCAGTGGATGATATTGTTGATTTGTCATCTGTCATAACAGCTACACCCTTGAAACGAGAGCTCACCTAGTTGTAGGAAAACACACCAAGACAACTTATCCACTTGCAGCATATTCGCATATGCGTATAACAGACATACGAACTTTCATTCCTAAAAAAATGTAGCAAATCCGCCAGACTACAGTCTAAATGTTCAATGCCATTTTACTTAATTCACTTTTATCATTCACTTCTATCTGGACGTGACAAGTAGAAAAAAGGGAAAGAGTTTAGCACGCTATAAATCAGTTGAATTTGTCAGTTGTTATTTACCTTTATTATGTTCGTCTTTAAACTAACTACGGCTCCATAATTACAATTAGGAACTGCCCGCCACAGTACCAAACATACCGAACTAATATTCCAGAAGCAAATTGATTCCGACAAAAGCAACATACAATTCTAAAGTTTCTCAGGAAACATTGACCCTAATTGTTTAATTGTTGAAATAAGAGACATGAAACATGGCCAAATATACCATCTCGTGCAGTGATCTTCTCAATCCAAAACCGAACCCATATCCAAGTGGATTCCGACAGCCAAGAGCAAGATCAACTGACTTTTGCGGTGCAAGATGCTGCCTGCTTCTCACACTCTGCCCAAAGAAAGAGAGTATCGAAAGCTATCATTCACATTAGATTTTGATAAACACAAGGTGGTGTTTGAAGAAGTAATCATAATTCGGTGCTCAAAAACCTCTTACTCTTACAGTAAAAATATAAACGAGTACTTCACTGACTACTTACTTCAGACTATAAATTCTAGAAGGAACCGTGAGAAATCTAGGGTTCAGGTTTTTCCACTAAGGAAGAGAGAATAAAAATAAAAAGGAACCAAAATGCAGGTTTGCTTGAAATCAAAACAGTGCCAAGAAAGCCACACAAAATTTGTAGAGAATAGAAAGAAGAAAGCAGCGTAAGCAAAAGTTGAAGATAGTGAATTACGTGGGTGGTGCAGGCAATGGTTGAAGAGACGGAAATGAAGGGATTAAGGCACAAACAGTTAAACATTTCGCCGAGATCCAAACACGGTCTTCGACTTGAGCTTCAAGCAATGTCCGTGAACATGATGAAGAGAAGAGCATTGAATAAGAGTGGTGTCGTTTGATTGTTTAAATAGCCATAGTGAGGGACCCACTTGGGCATGAATTATTAACCTTAATCGTCTTTTCAGTGCTAGATTACAAATAAGAAACAGAGCCCTTTTGCCACGTGAAGAACCAAGCAAGCAACGGTGCGCGAGTTTCCATCTGTTTGTTTTTCATGCGTTCTCTTTCTTCTCCCAAGATATTAACCCTACATGTAATCATGTTTGTCGAGAAAATAATTTCTTAAAGGAGACAGTAACATTAATAAAGTTTTAAGTTTTAGCATAAATGTAAATAGAATAAAAATACTATAAACATGTACCTATTCTAGAAAGTTATTTATCGAAATATGCTTTAATCTATGATATTTAACACGAACAGAGTAATTGCTGCAATGATGTGTGTAGAGAATGAGATTTGATTTAGACTTGAAAACTTATAAATTGATTCATGGGTCATTCTCTTCATTAATTAACAAGCACTATATAGTGAAAAAATAAAGCTTAAAAACAGTTATTTCAATTTTGGTGCCAACAAGAAGAAGACACGAATTGGAAGCAAAATCAAAATCAAAATCAGGAATTGAAAACTATAAACATACAAAGATTTGGCCTCTGCCTTAGCCTCCAACACTTGCATGTTTATGTTTGCTGCCTTAGGCTCTTTTCATTTCTCTGAATCACTGCTTCACACAATATTCCATCACCTGTGGCAGTGCCAAGCACTCATTTCACTTTCCTAATGGTGCTTTCCACAACATTTTCAGTTTCAACTGCAAAATGTGAGCTCAATTCAACCTTCTTAGTAAGACACCAAGAAATCATTTTTCTAGTTTCGCAAAATCATAGTTGAAAAGGCCGAGTTTTTTAAATAGTGAGAAATTTTCGTGCTCAATCAAAATACAAACACTGCATCGTAATTGCAATGTGTGCACCACGCCAAGTCAAACGCTATTTGCAGTGAGCTTTCTTGTGAGATTGGTGGCATGTAAGATAGTTTGAAAATTTCTTCGTCGTTTAAATGTCATCATATTCATCTTAGATAATGTCAATTTCTTATGTGAACTCCATTTTTTACATGTAATCAGTTCTCATTCTTATTTATTTTTTTTATTTTTTTCGATTTTTTTAACAAATTAGGGATATAATTTTTATATTGCGTATATAAAATAAAACATGTTTTTATTATATTCCATTCCATTTTTCTTATACTTCGCATGATACATAAAAGATAAACGAGCACGCAGTTTAAAAAAGTAAAATAGAGAAATAATATGTGTGAATGAATTAAGGTTGTAGAAAATACAAAAGAAATAATCTTATTATATATAAATAAATAAAAAATGAGCTGGGTGCATTTAATTGGACATTCTTATTATGTATAAATGTGCTAGGGTCATGATTTTAATTTAAACAAGCACTAATTATCAAATCTGAATTTCACGTTCCCTCGATTTTGTTTACAATAACTTTTGAATGATTTATAGTTTGAATTATTAAAATAAAATCTATTCTAATGTTCATCTTTTCAACATGGAAGTGTTTTTTTATTGACATATTTGGTTTTATACACCGAGTTGATAAAATGTTGTTGGATTTTTTTTTTTTCATTAAAGAAATGTTTTTATCTTAATGAATATGAATGATGAGTTAATTTTGGATGTTGATAGTATCTAATAATAATTTAATATTTTTGTTGTTCGAACGTATATAATACTTTACATAAATAAGTTAGTCAATTTTAAATAATTCAAAATTTTTTTTATCTCGGGTGATGCAAACAAATTAGTATATTTAAAATAATTCAAATATACTTCATCTTCTATAATATGAGTTTGTGTTAAAGTTCCCTGACAGCAAATTTTTAAAATATAAAAAGACAGAATTTAAAATTGACAAAAATCGATAGTTATGTTTTAAGTTAAAAATGTTGTGTAAAAAAACAAAAAAAAATGTAATCAGAATCACTCTAAAACATAAATTCATCAGTTTTCTTTATTGTTTTTCTAAAGTTTCTTAATTTATTTATTTTTTTCTAAAGTAATGAGTCAAGAGACAGTTGCTAATATATCTAATTTAGTTGATGAGAACTTTGAACGTAAAAAACTTTTGTCTTCTTTAGCTTTCAAAGTTTTTTAACTCGTTTGTTTGCGGACGTGGAATCTAAGAGTGCTAGATTACAAATTAAGGAAAAATGAATCTTTATAAGTTTAAACTAATCCACAATCTTGTGCTAATTTGTTGGGAGTGACTTTCTAAGAACAGCCTAAACATTCTTAACTTGTTTTTTAGTTTTTTATTTATTTATTTCGGAACAATGTTTTGTTAGTTAAATTAAGTTAACACTAATTTGTATCAAGCTAGACAACTATGTGAGTTTGAAAAATATGAAGTGTTTTGTAACTTAATTGTTGACTAGTAGAACTTGTTGAACTTTTGTTTGCATGATAGACTTATATTTAAAACATAATTGTTTAACTCTTGAAACATTAGTTGTACAGGGGAATCAACATTTTATTGGACTGACAAAATTTAAATAGTATTTTATTAGTGAACTAGATGTTTAGAGTGGTGATGAGTGTGTATATGTTGAAAATTTGTTAAATTATGATTTTGGAGTATAAAAATGCTTTTGAATATGATTTTCTATATTTGATCATCATTAGGAAGATTTGAAATCAATTGAATCAATATATGTTTATGGAGTACAATTGATATAGGAATGTTTGGAATTAAAATAAGTGATGTTGATTCTTTAAAATATTTTTTTGATGTTGTATATTGTTTAACCAATGAATTAAATTTTAGATAATTTATATAATATTCATAATTTAATCATGTTTTTGTATTTTCTCTTTTAAATGATGAAGTGATAACAAATTGTTCAAGAAGAGAAAGAAAACTTCAATCTTCTCTCTTATGAGTGGAAATTGCTCAAAATACTTACATATATTATTTAAAGAAATAATTTTATCATTCAAGTGACTAATTTCATTGTGTAAATGTCAATTTATTGTTGGAGGGAATAATAAGTTATATAATGATTTATCTACTAGAAGACTAACACTTAAGCATTAAAATAATATTTAAGGGATGATGTTCATCATTTAAACAATGAGTACATTGTTTGAGAAAAAGTAAATATTAATTCTAGAGTTTACTGAAAATATTGTTTCAACAATAGTTTTTCTACCAATCAATATTGGATATACACCTAAGAACTTGATTTACTTTTCGGGATACATGATGTGCTAAATTGTTTAAAATTATGTTATACTTGTTTATCGTTTTTTTATAATATGTGATTTGTTTAACATTAATTATTTATTATGATATTATGTGTAAAATTAGTAGGTAAGTTGATGATATATAGTGAGTATCAAGTTATGAGATTTAATGATATATTCATGTTCTAATAATAACTCAAATCATAAATACTATTGTATCAAGTGGTGACTGATGATACATGGTGAGTATCAAGTTACTTTAATTGATATATTAATTTTATATGGATATATCAAGTTAGTCAATAAATATTGATGTGTCAAGTGGTGAGGCTTTATGATGATTTTTTGACGTGTAATTCATGTCCAAGAATCATTGGTATTCACTGAAATATGTAAAGAGTCATATTATTACACTAAGATTGTTAAATAACATTTATAACAAAGGGAATATAATTGTGGAAAAAAAATACATACAATAAATGTTTATTAATAAGTTAAAATTAAATACATTAGACTTTTATAATTGTTTGAAAATAATGAATATGTTTGATTATTATTGTAAAACAATTATTAATATTTTAAAATGACTAGTTTGTGTTTTTGGACAATGATAAGAATCAGAGTGTTTGTCATACAAGCATTTTTGTATATCTTTAAGATAATTTTAAAGATACATTAAAAAATTATCGAAAAAATATTTTAATATATATTATATATATATATATATATATATATTCAAATTTTATATTTTATTTCAGTATAATAATGTGGCTGTTGTAAGTTTTCTCCCTTCAACATTTATATTCTTTCAAATAATTGATATAAATATTAAATAATTTACAAAAACTAATTACGTATATTAGTATTTATTTTCAATTTTAAACAACAAAAAATGTGAGAATTCCTTTGTTTAAACAATTTATACAATATAATCAATCAATTTTTTTCGATCCGATAAGGAGATTTAACTAAGTTGGCTTTACACGGTGCGAGGTGTTATAAATTCTTTGACATGTGTTCAATTATTTTGCGTAGTCTGAAAGGAAAAAAAGGAACAACACTGAACTAAGGAGGTTCTGAACCAAAGTCAATATTGGACAATGTTTCCATATTATGTGAAAGGAATAGAAGTGAAGGTGAGTTAGCAATGTACATGGCTTTCTCTCATCCACTTACACTGCAAGCACGTTTTGTCCTTCATTGGCAATATCACGATTCAGACCAAAAACGCAATTCGATGCTCTCTAGATTCGCACAAACTCATGACAACGACAAACTTGGATGTTTCAAACCCAATAATGTATTCACTAAAATCACTTAATTTTCACGTTAAAGGTGGATCACTCTTCAAGTTTTTGTTAAATGGTCTTTTACTGCTTTTGCTACTTGAACGACATTAGATGAATCGGCTCTCTTGTTGAATCTTCGAGCCTTAGACCAATTTTTCTTTAAACTGATTATTTTATCTTTATTTATAATAATATCTTGATATTTTTCATTTTTCAAAGTCGTCTTATTCTTATCTTCGCTTTTTTCTTCCGGATCATCTATTCCTCAATATTCTAAAATTGATTTTGCGGGTGTTTCAAATTTTAACCTTTGGATGTTTTTAATTTGAATATGTAAGCATTGGATTGTTATAGGATTGTCTAGTTATAAATAGTTATATATGTTGAGTTTATTGATTTTACAGTAATTACATTTAAATTTTATTAAAAAATATTATTAGTCGACATATTTCATACTTTTCTATAAAACTGATTTTTAAATGAATACAAAGAACAACGAACTCATGTTTGACCATTTTTTACTTTAAACAAACTTAAAGATAACATTTAGTATGTTTCTTTAATAAAAGTAAAGTTTGTGCCTATAATATGTAATTTTAACAAGAACATATCCACAATAAAAAAAAAACATTGTTATTTAATTAGTAATTATTGAGTTGTGTATTGTTTACTTTTTAAAACATATTCGAGATAGTTTTTTTTTTCTTTTTTTACAATTTATTGATGTAAGAATATTTAAGTAACGGAATGTTACATAATAATAATAATAATAATAATAAACATATCGTGTTTCTATAGTTAAGATAAATTCTAAATAAATTATTTATTTCCCAGAGAATTTGGGTGTAAATTGAGTATTTTCATTTGCTTCTCAATCTCATTTGAGGTATCTTTCAATTTTTGATGATTTATAGTTCTCGATCAATATATCTGTAAAAACACTTTGATATTCGAGTTACATATTTATGATGCATGTGAATTAATGATTTCTAAAAAAAAAAAAAACTCTTTACTTACCTAATTATACTACTTTATAATATAGACTTTTCATGTGTTGACCTTTTTAGGTCCAACTTTCTGTTGATCCATACCTATTATTGTTTGTTAATGTGATAATCCATTATTAACATCTTTAATTTTATATTGGATAAATATTTACTGTTTAGTAATTATTTGAGTAATTAGTATAACATTTGACCGATATAAAATGGGTAAGCTTAACTCGTGTCTTTCCTTCCAATAGACGTATATGTGGGTTTATACTCTTTATAAATTATGGTGTAGAAAATGTATATACCATAATAATATAAATGGGTTGAATTTTTAAGCCATAAATAATGACGATAATTTTAGTTTGAAATTATTAATATAATGTTAAATTTACTCAAAAAAAAATATGGGATAAACATTGAAAGTGAGAGAGTGAGAGAAGAATACAGATATTAAGCTAATTAAATGGAATGTTAGATTTAATTAAAATGTTTGAAAGAGCTTTCGGAACTAAAATACATTAAATGAAATTAAATATCAACTTTGACTGAAGTTTTTGGAAATTTTTAAAATTTGTTATACTTGCGTAACAATTAATTAGATTTATAAAACCAGAATACTACGCACAGATATTGTCATTAATATTTTCACTAATTATCAGTTAGTTATTTGATTTCATTAATATTTCACTTTAATTAGTTTTATTATTTAATTAATTATTTCATTAATATTATAAATGATTTTTATATTATTAATCAATAAAAGATAGGCACCTATAATAAATTTGTTGATTTTTATCAAAAAAAGAAACTTACAATCATATTTAACATGTTTTTTTTTTTGTGATTAATAGTGTACATTTTTTATATTGTTAATAATGCATAACGATTCAATTCGAATTTCAAAAAAGAAAAAATTGTAAGGACGGGCTCGAAGGTTGGCATAACATGCACCCCAAATCTGTACCAAGAAAAAAAAAAAAAAAAAAACAAACACCCC
>Ga0209700_100487_pt1 | contig 74490 bp, 47 predicted proteins | sample SiratroredBW_FD_187528 | JGI IMG/M metagenome (GOLD analysis project Ga0209700, IMG submission 187528) | Root nodule microbial communities of legume samples collected from California, USA - Siratro red BW (SPAdes) (version 2) | ecosystem: Host-associated > Plants > Roots > Nodule | place: USA... | reverse complement strand
GGCAAGAAAACCCTAATCATGGCAGTTCTCCGCCAAATGTTTGGACCTGGTGCCGAAAAGGTTTTCGTTTTCTAGTTTTTGCTTCACTTGTCACTGGAAAAAGGACCAGAAAATGTTTTTTTTTTTTGGAGTAATTTAGTTTTTTTTTGGATTTATTTCATTTTCTTTTGGGTGCCCTCATTTGAAACTGGAATCTGGCTTTGTTAACCTTGCAGGTGAAGGTGGAAAATAGGACGTGGAAAGTGGATGTAAGCTTCTTCCATCTTTATGCTGGGACTTTAAAAACCAATCCTCTTATTTTATTATGGTTCAGGAATTTTTTGTGGTTTGAATGTTACCCTTTGTGATTAGTGGCTGCCAATAGGTAAGAGTTTTCTATATCAACAGAAAAGAAGGGTACCGGAGAAACTTTCTTTGTATAAAAATATGTTGCTAATTTATGTTTTTACAAGGTTTTTTTATATTTATGAAAAGAAAGAAGTGTTTTGTTGTGAGAAGTATTCTGACGCAGCTGGTTTTTATTTACCGTGTGACATAACTTGGAAAATGGTGGATGTCTTTGATGAACAACAAGCAAACATTCTTTAGATTCTTTTCGTTTAGACATATCATGTGTGCTACATACATGGATCATTCATTTGCAACTTTATGATGGTATCATTTTGAAATCAGTTTGAATTGTATTCCAATCGTTTTGTTATGCGTAGTGAAACTGAATTATTGGTGTTTGTTTTTTTGTTGCTTGTTTTTATTTTGAATTGTTTGAGAATTGGTTTCAGGCTGGGAGTAGATCTATTGATATAGAGTTAACAACATTGTCAAGTGCCAATCACATTGAAATAAGTCCAAGTGATGCAGGATTTCAAGACAGATATGTTGTTCAAGAAGTAATCAAAGAAATGGCTAAGAATAGACCCATTGATACTAAGGGAAAGAAAGGATTTAAAGGTAAACTGAAACTCTTTGTTTTTATCATTACACAAGTTTTGTTTTAAGCAAATATAAAAATACACCTTTGCATGGTTAACATATATTTCGGAGTTCGTTTTTTACTTTTGATTCTTTTGCAATGTATGTAAGACTATCTTGCAATTTTTGTCTACGTTGTGAAACATCTTCTCTTTGATTGTTGATCTTTTGGCGTAGGTTGATAGGAGCTAATTTACTTTTGTAATGTGGTCGTCTAATAGTTTACTCGTCCCTTTTCCTTTTGTATATCTGAATTAAGCAACTTGGGTTAAATGGCAGGACTACATGTGTTTACCTTTACCTTTTTCTTTGCGTTTGATTTTATCCTGTATCAGTACTCGTGCTCAATGATGTTGACAAACTCTCTAGAGAAGCTCAGCATTCTCTTCGGAGAACAATGGAGAAATACAGTGCTTATTGCAGGCTAATTCTATGTTGCAATAGTTCTTCAAGAGTCACAGAAGCAATCCGCTCTAGATGTCTCAATGTACGAATAAACGCACCTAGTGAAGAACAGGTAATTATTTTCAATATATACAATGGTGGCAAAGGAAAGTAAGGAGTTTTTTTTTCTTGTGTTGTTTTGCTTTAGTCATTTCCAGTGGATGCATGATATTTTACTAGAGCATTTTATTGTTTATTCTTATTTCTATTTTTATTAGGCATTATTCGTTTTCAAGATATATGATACGCTGTTAAGACTCACTCTCTGAGATAATACCCAAACTGAAGCTAGAAAAACAAATACTCCTTTTCTCAAAAACAGATAACTGTAGTACCTCTTTATCCAAGTATCAAGAATTACAAAAGAAGATAAATAAGTTTACCCCCAAAAGAAGCACTCTCCTTTTCTCCACTGGAATTTCTAGTTTACATGAAGTTATAAATTTCCTAACCTCTTCTGGGTGAAACCAGGACACTATATAAAGGAAAATTCATTTTTAACAACTGTAACAAAAACATAAATAATTCCGACTAACAATTACAGATGTAACAAACTATATCTGTCCTTTATTTGGTCCTTTCTTTCTCCTATAATAAACCTGTTACGAAAGTTGGAGACGACGTTTGAGTTTAACGTTATAGAATGTATAAATGTGAATTTACAATTTTTTAAATGTCAAACAAAGCTAAAATTTTCTTTGGTAATCAATTAATCATTATGCTTTGGCCACATCTTTTCTTGAAAACAAAAAGACTCTAGGATTTGTTATAATCAGTAATGTTGTCAAACTCTAGGACAGTTAGAGGATTGGAAGGGGTGAAAAGATTGACAAACTCTATTTCAGTAGACATTATTATATGTATAATATATAGTGATCTTGTTTAACTTACCCTTTCTCTGAATTTAATATTATCTTTATCAAATTTTGGAAATGCATATGGTAGATTCTTGAAGTTATAGAACTCATTGGTAAGAAAGAAGGGCTGCAACTTCCTCCTGGGTTTGCTGCTCGCATTGCAGAGAAATCAAATCGGAATTTAAGGAGGGCCATATTGGCATTTGAGACTTGTCGTGTCCAACAGTAAGTTCCATATGCTGCATATTTTTAGTGGATCATAACTTCAAATGTTCATCTCCTTTTCAAATCTTTGCTCTTAAGGGGCAACTAGTCAACTACCGATAGCTATCTCTTTCATATATTGCCACATGTGATGTTTGCAGGTATCCTTTCACTAACAAACAAACAATTCCTCCAATGGACTGGGAAGAACATATTTCTGAAATTGCATCTGACATAATGAAAGAACAGAGCCCCAAAAGGTTTGATTTTAATGCAATATACTTTGTTCTTTCATGATAAATTGATTGTTCAATTAAAAATTGTAACTTGTCAGGTTCGTGGATCACCTGTTGAATTTTGTTGTAATCAAATATGTTTAGTCAGTTCTCTTAGTGACTTAAGTGGTTTGCAATGCCGATTTCTCTGTCTTATCTACCTTAGGTTGTTTCAAGTTCGAGGAAAGCTTTATGACCTGCTAATCAATTGTATTCCTCCGGAGATAATTTTGAAGGTAAACATGTTCCTTTATATTGTGACTGTTTAGCTTTTCTATTTTTCTACTTAACTTTGATCTTACATTATATTTGTTGGCTCAGAGGCTTCTTCATGAGCTATTGAGGAAGCTGGATGCAGAACTAAAGCATGAAGTATGTCATTGGGCTGCATATTATGTAAGTGCTTTAGGAGTATTATTTTTCATATCAGCATCTGGGATTGGTATTGTAATGTCTTCTAGAAGAGTTCAAGCTGCTATATATGTTTTTCCTATGTAACTGATACTCCTTTGTGCTTCTATTGTACTTCGGTATAACCACTCATCTATGTTTTCTACTTGTATTTTTCTCATTGGTCATTCACTTGGAATCAGTTATATTAGTATATTATATTTTTCAAAGTGGTTCCTGTTTTTCCCTTCATTGAATCAGGAACATCGGATGCGTCTTGGACAGAAGGCGATCTTTCACATTGAAGGTATTTTCACTGATAGAGTGTAGTAGTCATATTGGCAGTTGCATCTTATGGTTGACAATCGGGAATTGTTTTATAGGCACTGTTTATAGTTTTTTCTCTGGACTTAAGAAATCTACTTGCTAAAAGAAATCTACCTGTTTATACAATTACAAAGCGAATATAGATTCTGGCACAAGTTGGCCTAAAAAATGTGCTCACTGACCTCCTTGTTTTTATTCTGTTTACATTGGCAGCATTTGTGGCCAAGTTCATGAGCATTTATAAATCCTTCCTTATTGCTACTTTCGGCTGAAGGTCAAGAGGATGGTTTACTTTTCCATGATTCAACATGTTAAATGAATTGTGTACTGGAAACAACTTCCTACATAGTTGAGTTTTGTCACGTTGTTTAGGTTTTCTTATCATGTATGCAGCAATTGATACAGAATGACGTTTTGATTTGCCAAGGTGCTAATATTCTATTAAATTCCGTGGATTGTGCAGGATGCTTGACACCTGCTTAACCCAACATCAAGTACTTATCGATTTAATTTTGGAATGCCTGCCGGTATTAGAACTGCTGGCTTCATAATTTGACACCATTATAAATATTCGCGTCTTCGAACTAACGCAAGTTAAATTAGGTGTTAAAAGCATCAAGTTACTCATAATATTGGACATGAATTTGTCCATTTTTTAATTGCATATCAAAATTTTAATTGTTTTTGGTGAAATAACTGTAGTTGAACAGTAACGACCAGCTGGCTTTTATCTTAGAAATATGCGATTTGTAAATTGATCAAAAGTGTTTGTTCTTAGAATGTGAAGTGTGGCTAGCTGTGAGGAAGTAGAACATCTTGTTAAATTTATATACTCTCGAGATGATGTCTAAGGAAGGAGATTTATTTGTAGAAGGCTTTTTGACTGAGTCAAAATGATAATATTATAATGAGTATGAAAAATGTTATAGTACTCTTTTTTGGTAAATTATATATATATATATATATATATATATATATATATATATATATATATTATGTAAGTATGTATACATATAGATATATAGTCATTTGAAGGGAAGCTTATTTGCACAATAATTGCTCTTCATTTACTTTAAATTTAAGACTTTTATACCATCTGTCTCTAATGGACAAAAAAACAATTTATGCAAAAGAGATGGCAAGCATCTTTCTCTAATGGACCAAGAAACCATTTATGCGAAAGAGATGACAAGGCAAACTAAAGTAGAATCACTCCGAGGCCATAAACGTCTATAATCAATTTTAAAATCATGCTCAATCAGCAAGATAACATCTATAAACTCAGCATAGATAGAAGACTTTACACCAAAATAGGAAGAGAAGTCTTCAACATATTCATCTATGTTATCCTTAAAGATCCCAACATAAGCAATAATCTCAGGAAAACCTCTAGGCACATCATCAATATTCACTTTAATCCAGCCAGTTAAAGGAAACTTCTACTCAACCTGTATAGGTTGCTTAATCCTCTCTACTCTAATGTTAATACCAAAAGACTTCAAAATAAAAAAGTCAGATGTATCATTATTTGCTTATTAGAAATATTACCTAACAACCTAACATAACTCTTTATAGTATCAATAGCTGTATGGATGTGAGACCCTCTTGAAACTTGGTGTAATTCCTCATGCTTTATATCATCCAAACAGAGAAGGTAAAAGCAACAAGTCTAACATTTTTAATTAAGTCACTCCCAGGAAATTTAAAAAATAGACAAGGTCATTAGCAGAATTAAAAACCATTCTAGGAAAGTTGAAGCTAAGATCAAATATATAAAGCAGAAGAATATTCAAAAAAGATGTGAGATAGACTCCTCATGGTTGTTACACAACGAACACAGAACAAAGAGAGACCCCTCTTTTGTACCTATCTATCTGTGAGTAATCTACTATAAAAGATCTTCCATACAACAAGAGCGAGTATACACAAGAGTAATAGAAGAGGACCAAATCAAAGAATCCCACTCACCTTTGTCTCTAGATAAGGAGAAAAAGTGCGTAGCAGATTTATGAGACAAAGTCCCAAAATCTTCTAGCGTCCAGTTAGCAACATCTTTGTCCTGGGAAATAACATAATTTTGCATATTCTGAACCTGAGGCAGATTAGATAAAAAAGAAAGAAGAGACCAAGAAGATCCAGATCAAGCCTGAGACTCCTTAGCAGAGAGATTAACCTTGACACTAAAGGAACACTTCCAAGCAAAGAGAAACATTTCGAAGTATATAAAATATTATTCCAGAAATTAATATCATTACGTTAACCCACCATCCAAGAGGTATTATCAAGCAACACATCATATAAATCTCTGATACCCGGCCAAAGAGAGGAGGAGTGGAATATAAGAATTTTCTGATATTTAGATTTAAGGGGCTGAGTTTCATAAAGAGTGTCCAAGGCTTGCAACTATAAACAAAGGACCAAGCAAGCTGCAAAAGGAAAGCTTAATTCCCCGGCTGGAAATTAGAAACTTGTAGCCGCCTCAGACTTGTGAGAACAAAGTTTAGTTCAATTTTCTGTAACATAACTCTACTTCATTATATCCCCAGTCCATATAAAATTCCTGACCCAGTGATTAATCTGTTTCAGCAAACTAATGAGCCAACCAAATTAAGAAACCTTACTAAGCTTTTAAGAGATTTATTGTCAGTCCTGCAAAAAATAAAGATATAGTCATAAAGAACATGAAAGGAGTTAGGAAAACCTTTCGGGCCAACCATGTTAAGAATCTTCTTGTTGGAAACCAAGCAATTCAGAAAAGTAACGGGGAAAAGGGATCTTCTTGCCTACCCCTTTGCTACAAGGGAAAAAGCCAACCATGTTTCTATTTACTCTAATGGAAGCAAAGCAGACTTGAGAATGACTTGACTCCCAACATGGCCATGAAGTTCCTCGCGACAAACGGAACGATAATTACGGTGAAGGCTGACCCAAAGGAGGCCCGACAATGCTACATGCAGAGTTTAAAGGTCACTCCCTACACCTTGAAGACCACAGTAGAAGGGCAGGCAGCCCATGCCGAGTCCGTTACAAAGCAGTCTTTGACACCCGCAACCGAGTGTAGTAACGTTGAGCTAATACCAACACTTGATTTGACGAACGAAGACCAAGGACAGGGGGAGATTGACCTGGATCCGAGAGCCGAGTTCGAGGAGAGCCGACCCACCTTCGGCGAACCCTTGACGAGGTCGCACTAGGTGCGGACCCCCTTCGAACCACAAGGATAGGCCTTACCTCAAGCCAGGAGATTAGGACAAAGATAGAGCAGGTGCTGGTGGCCAACGCTGATCTCTTCGCCTGGAGCCCCGCAGGGATCGACCCAAATTTCATGTGCCATAAGTTAGCACTCTTACCACAAGCAAAGCCGGTTACGCAACAGAAAAGAAAGATAGGAGAAGAGCGGCGCGCCGCGGTGGAGTCGGAAGTATCCTAAATTGTTAGGGCAGGATTCATCAGAGAAGTCATCTACACCACCTGGCTCGCCAACGTAGTAATGGTAAAGAAGTCCAGCGGCACAGACTCCTTTACTGGTATATCTGGTCATGGCACAGACGACAATCAGTGCGGTCCTAGTATGCAAAAATGGTAGGAAGCAGAGCCCGGTCTACTTCACAAGTCGGACTTTACAGCCAGCAGAGGAGCTGTATCAGATGGTGAAGCTGGTATTGGCATTACTTCCGCAGCCACCAGTTAACTATAAAAACTGACTATCCCATCAAGCAGATCTTGCAGAGACCCGAATTGTCTGACAGAATGACGGCATGGGCTGTCGAGCTCTCGGAATTTGGTTTGCGTTATGAGTCCAGAGGCCCGATGAAGGCTCAGTTCCTTGCAGATTTCCTCATCGAACTACCACAGGTTGCTGAGGAAAAAATGTTTTGGCTATTAAGCATTGACGGTTCCTCCAATAAGAAGGGGAGCGGGGCCGATATCATCTTAGAAGGCCCAGGAGAGGTGGTGGTAGAGCAATCTATCCGATTCGGATTCGACACTTCCAATAACCAAGCCGAATACGAAGCCTTAATAACAGGATTAAGACTAGCTAAAGACTTGGGCATGAAGAATCTCAAGTGCCGAACTGATTCCCAGCTGATAGCGGGACAAATGAATGGCGAGTACCAAGCCTGAGAGCCCCTCCTCCGTAGGTACTATCACAAAGCAAAGAACTTGGCCCTCCATTTCGACGAAGCCAGCATTGTCCACATACCCCGAGCTGAGAAAGATAGAGCAGACGTTTTGTCCAAACTCGCAAGCACCAAGAAAGCAGGACAACACAAAACAGTGATGCAGGAGGTGCTCTACGCACCTAGTTGGAACTAGGAAGATGTCTTGGAGATCCGGAACAAAGGGCATAGTTGGATGACCCCTATCTTAAACTTTTTGGTTCACGATACGCTTCCCGAGAGCAAGGCGGAAGCAAAAAGGGTGAGAAGACAGGCGGCCTCCTATACTATGGTCAACGGCGAACTATTCAGGCGAACTATTCAGGAGAGGGTTCTCTGTCCCTCTTCTGAAATGTCTAGATCCTGCACAAGCCGAATATGTCTTGGCCGAATTACACAGAGGGATATGCGGCATGCACTCGGGTACGAGGTCAATGGCGGTCCGAGTACTGAGGGTCGGATACTATTGGCCGATGATAACAAAAGAAGCCCAGGCTTACACCAAAAAATGCTTAGAAATGCCAACGATTCGGGACCGTTTTCAGTGCGTCACCGAAAGAGCTCCATCAGACCTGCGCACCCTGGCCCTTTAGCCAGTGGGGAGTGGATATTTTAGGGCTATTCTCGTTGACAAAAGGAAAGGTAAAATTGCTTATAGTGGCTGTCGACTATTTCACCAAGTGGATAGAGGCCGAGCCTATCGCCACCATAACGGCACAAAAGGTACAAAATTTCCTATGGAAACAAGTCATTTGTCGTCACGGACTACCCCACGGCGTGGTAACCGACAACGACAGATAATTCACTGACCGCCACCTCGAACAATTCCTGAAGAGACTCGGGATAAAGCACCTGGTAACAAGCGTAGTGCACCCTCAGACAAATGGACAGGTGGAAGCCGCCAACAAAGTCATACTGGGAGAACTAAAGAAGAGACTGGGCCAGCTCAAGGGGCTATGGGCCGAAGAGATTCCAAGTGTCCTGTGGGGCTATCACTGCACGCCCTAGTCTTCAATCAAGGAGACCCCTTATCGATTAATATACGGGATCGATGCAATGATCCCTGTTGAACTCGGCGAGGCTTCGTGGAGACGAGTGAGCTTCAACGAACAAAATAATGTCGACAACCTTCGTGCCGACTTAGACATGGTACAAGAATACGCGAAGAGGCCAGAGTCTGAGCAGAAGCCGCTAAGCTCAGGGCGGTCAGAAGATACAATACCCGGGTATGTGGAAGAGCCTTCCAAAAAGGAGATTTGGTGTGGCGAAAAGTCGGAGAAGCCTGTCGGAAGGGACAAGAAGGCAAACTTGCAGCAAATTGGGATGACCCCTACCGGGTGATGGACGCCTTCAATAACGGCGCCTACAAACTTGAAGAATTAAGCGACAAGCCTGTGCCTAGAACATGGAACGCCACTCATTTAAAAATGCATTACAGTTAAACCGATATGAGGTACTCTTTCCTTGACTTGGATTTTTTCCCTAAGAAGGGTTTTGCTAAGCAAGGTTTTAACGAGGCCCATAAACGGATTCAATAAAACTCGGTTTGCAAAATTGAGTAGTAGTCATTAAATAATTTACATTCTTTTCTTTTAACATACCTGAATTCATACAGAGGCAACTTTGAGAATTATCTTAGTGTTGTGTTCAACACGGGTATGATTAGCAAACTGACATAGAATCAGAATAACGAGTAACGATCCGCACCGAGTCGGGTTAACGAGTAAAAGTCGTACCCTAAAAGCCAAGTCAAAAACGCTTGAGCAACGAATCTGGTTAACGAGTCGTAACCCAGAAGCTAAGTTAAAAGCGCTTAAAATGTAGGGTTAACGAGTAAAACCGTACCCCAAAAGCCAAGTCAAAAACGCTTGGGCAACGAATCAGGTTAACAAGTGAGAATCTTAACCTAGAAACTAAGTTAAAAGCGCTTAAAATGGGGTTAACGAGCAGAACCGTATCTTAAAAAGCCAAGCACTTGAACAATGAATCGGGTTAATGAGCAAGAACCATATGCTGAAAACCAAGCTAAAAATGCTCTAACAGCAAAGTCGGGTAGATGAGTAAAAATCGTGCCATAAAAAGCTATACTAAAGAAAAAATCAAAAACTACATATATTATAAACAGAGTTGAGTTCAACATAGAGTCAAATTACATTCATCCAAAACAGAATAAGTTTAAAATCCTCGTCATGGGGCCGAGTCATCACTAGGCTGCTTATCATCCTTGTCTATATCAAAGCTTGAAAGATCAATCTCGGGAGCAAGTAAAAGGGACTGCTTCATCGCCTTGAAGAACCCGTCTTCATAAACTGCGACACAGGCCTGTTCCAATTCAAACTTCTCGGCTTACCAAGCGGATTCCTTCCTAACCATCTCGGCTCTCATCTCGCCCACCTGAGCCTCTGCCGCCGCGACCGCTTCACCCACCCGAGTCAACTCCGCCTCGTGACGCTCACAAAGATCTTGGAAATGAACAAGTTGAGCCTCCTTGCCCGTCAACATAGAATCTTGAGAGGCAATAGGCTCATTGCCCTCGACTTGGTTAGTTGTTCAACCTTCTGCTCTAGGTCCCCAAGTCGACCGCGGAGATCAACCCTACTCTCACGACCCGCCGATGATATTGCATAAGAGCCAGGCACCTGGCCAACATAACGCTGCCAGCCTCAAAGCACCCCACCTCACCAACCTTGGACATCAACTCGGCATCGTAGGGATAGACATTAGTCAAGTTTTTTGCCTTTCGCTCTACGTGCCAGTTAGACTGCACCCCAAGATGGGTGATGCTGAGGTGATCCAAGCGAATGGCAGGACCCGGGCCCTGAGATGCCTGGCCCGCAGATGAAGATGGTATGTGTGCCGCCATATCAGTAAAGATTGGCTCTCCACGGCGTGCTGGAGAGCCGGGGCCGCCCTCAGGAGACCGTTTGATCACTTCAGGATCGACCTCCTTGGCCAGACTCGAGTTGACAGGTTCAACAGGCGGAGCCTGAATCTCGAGAATAGGGGATGGCGGCAGCTCGAAACCGCGATCTGCCTGCTCGTGGTCAGAATCCTCCCTCGGGACCGACGGAGAGTCAGACGAGCCTGAAGGATCACCACGCTTCTTCTTCTTGACGGCTTAAAGCTCAGCGACCAGATCCCGACGGGCACCGACTCGAGCCCGCAGATTTTTCATGTCAACACTGTGACCCATGATATCTGCAAAGAAAAAGGGGAAGATGAGTAACTCAGCCATAGAAACATACATACGCAAAATCAAATACCTATAAACAAGGAGTCAGGATCTTCAACATGGGGAAGACAAAGAATCACCCGAGTATTGAGAGGGCGACGAAGCTGTCTGATCGCATCAATAGCTTCTTTCTCCTCGGGGGCGAGTTGGTGGTCAGGCCGAGGCGGAAACCAAATGGATTTCTGCCAGTATAGTGGAAACCGAGGAGAATGATCAGAATGGAAAAAGAGTCGCCTCTCCTTATCCTCAGGGTTACAACAAAGCTTGAAAAAACTTGGTCTTGAAAAATTTGTATGAGGAATTGTACAGAGAAAACAATGGAGTGCCATGGCTGGCGGTTAACGACACCCAACCCACAAGTTTCCCGATTTTCATTTGGTAAAAATACGTAAAGACATTCAAAGAAGGTTCAAAACCGAGATGACTACAGACCAACTCAAAACACCTCAAGAAAGCCCAACTATTCGGATGCAACTGACTCGGGGCTATATTCATTCCAGCCTCAAAATCGGTCAAGGGGAAAGTCATAGAATACTCTTTAAACATATACTTATATACATAAGAAAAATCATAACTGTCGGTTCTCGGCTTCATATACACCCGCTTCCGAGCCCGACAAGGTTTTGCACCGCATAATCCAGAAGCGAATCCTCACAAACAGAATAAACAGATACAAACTGGTCTAATCTATCCCTAGTGTTATACACAGAAACATGTTTATCTACATCCCCATGCACCCAAGAATACTCAGGATTAGCTACCGAGGGACCCTTATCTCTCTTCGATGTAAAGGAAGGCCCAGGGTTCCCCATGAGTGATTTGGGGCTTTTTCTCTTCCTAGGGGAAGGATTGACGCGCGACGCACCAACATCTGGTTTAGGAACCGTCGCAGAAGGCACACTATCAGTAGACTCATTGAAAATCGAGGGAGTACGTTCGGAGGAGCTCGCCTCCCCCATGGGAGTAACCTCCCTATCCAACATAGGCCTACGACTATCAAAGGAAGCAGAAAAAGAGGTAGAAGAAGCCATGAGCGTACCTAATGAAGGAGTGATTTGGTGAGGAAAGGGAATAAGTACGTGCTTGTAGAGAAGAGGAAACGACTGCCAAGAGTCGACGAAAGACGAAGAGGGAAAGCATCTCGTTCATTTAATGCGATGCCCCCGAGAACGAACGGGCGCGATCAAGCCACGTCTCACAGAGCCACGTGGGCGCAATCGTGACGAGGGAGGGAAAACGTCTCTCCAGCCACGTCAGGTCCCGTCGAACTCCTTTCCATTTAATGCGAGTCATGACAACTTAAAACTTGGCGCGCACGAGCGATAGGTGCCCGCCTCACACCGAGCAAAGGAATGGCAGGACGAAACCATCTCAGCAACTCTTAACTTGGCATCCCTTATACCGTCAGCAAGTTGGTCCGCTTGCTAGCATCACGAACTCGGGGAGCTTATGTACTTACCCCGGAACAAGCCCAGTTTCGCTCGAATCTGTTAAGGCCCAACTCGCTGTCAATCAGAATTAAACAACATTTATCCTAATTGATCCTGGTTGATTATGATCAGCTAGAATATAGTAATTCGTGATCCTAGATACCTCAATATCATTATGACAAAATATCATATCATTATTAAGGAAATACACGGTCTTTAATGCCAAGGCCCTATAAATATGATTTAGGTCAACAAAAAGTGATATCTCTCTCCCATCCTTACTCTACTACTCTATTTCTTCATATACACCTCTTATACTCTTATTGACTTGAGCGTCGGAGAGTCTTCTGCAAGTAGGCCCCTTCTCGGTTCAACCACTGAAGGAAAAGAGGAGACCGACATCTACTATGGAGACGACTCATACTCAAGTCAGGTAAGAACACCCATCATTAAACCACATCATCCGAGCCTTTTCTTTTCCAAAAACCATGTTGGTAGTCAAGAGCTTGCTCAAGATCATCTTTAGCTTGCTTTTCTTTAGCCATAAGAGCATCAATCTCATCAGGAAGAGCTTCATCCAAAGCTTGTTGAATGAGGAAAGGGCCTGTTGTTTGCCAGCAACCACTTGATGAATATTTCCAGAAATAGAAATATTCCATCCTTTAAGAACCTGTTTCAGTTGCTGCAACTTCTTTTGCAAAATCAACATGGGACAACCGCTCAAAGGATCATTCCAAGGAACTTCTAATAACCTCTAAGCTATTAGGATGCTTAAGCCACATTTTCATAAACTTGAAAGAAGCAAACTTTAAGACTAGAAACAACATTAGAAAGAGAGACCAACAAAGGAGTTTACAGTTGTTTGTTATTGTGTAATTATTTGCAACTATAGTTATCAATTGATTTTGGTTGTGTACATCTAAATTACTCAGATATCGTTTAACTTAACATCATTCGAGGTACTTGGACAGTTCCTCACCCTTAATGTATTTAATGACTTTATTTCATCGAGTAACATGATATAAATGATAATCATTGAGTCTTTATGAATAATCATTATAGAATATATTAACAAAGAGAAGGGTTGTGAATATGGAACAACAAAATTACTTGGTTATCGGTTTGGGTTTTAAGACACTATTGAAAACCTGACATCTTGGAAAGGAATTGATGAAAGAGTGAATCTTGGATAAATCTTGGAAGCACTCTTGAAATAAATGATGATGTAAACCATACAAGACTGACAATACAAGAAAAAAGTTACTTAAAAGACCATTTTTTAGCTATCAAATAAAATGGTGGCAACACAAATAATCACTAGATTAGGTTTTGGTTGCTAAATAATTACAAAATAAAAGTAATGATTAGATATTTAAGAAACATTGGTAGAAGCAAGAGATTTAATAAGAAAACTCATTTGGTTTGTACAATGTTAATGGACTCCTTGTTGATGAAGCTCATTTAAGTGATGGAAGAAGCTAAGGATGTTGTAGAAGCTTTGTAAGTGGAGAGGGAATGATTTCTAAGAAAGGTTAGGCTAACTCTTGGAAGAAGACTAGGCTTGGTCGGATTTAGTGAAGACTAACTTAGAGAGACTCAAGAATAAGTTGAGTGCAAACTTATGTAGCGTTCCATTAATCTTCCTCAAGTGACTTTTACGGACTCTTGTTTTGTAGGTTAAGTGGAGGTACAAGGAAAAGAAAAAAGAGGGTGAATTCAAATTTGAATTATACCATGTACTCCTAAAAATGTTGCATAAAGACTCGAAAGCGACACTTGTCCACTTATGTTTTCACATCAGAGCAAGTGCTCAAAATGAGGAAAGCATGTTCCGCTTCTAGATGGGAGATGTTCTAGGGTTTCATTTTAGACTTACAAGAGCCCAATTGAAATCCTAGCTAGACTGCTCTAATCCTAATTTATGTAATATACATTGAGAATCAATAGGCATTTTGCAATAATCGTTAGAATGATTACCTCCAAAAAAATCACATATAAGCACTAGTTGAGTAGGAACTGATGCAGCTTACATGGTGTGTAACTACTACGGGAGTTTAGCCATCTGTTGATTCAAAACCTCTATCTACTAGGATAAAAGTTTATGCTAGGCTAAAAGGGTATCTTGAGAATGTAACTCTAATACTCGTTTTTTCTAAGTTGATGTCCACCCATGTTGGCCTCTCATATCAGAGGAAGCCATGGATTCAATAATTGTAATAGCCTCCTTTATAGTTTTCAACAATACAAAACCACCAAAACAGAGGTATGTAAAATCATCTTAGTCTACGGTTGGAGACCATTATAGAAAATCTGAACCTGTATCTCTTCTTCAAACCCATGATTAGGGCACTTGCACAACAAAACTTTATATCTCTCCCAAGCTTCACACAAGGGTTCATCACACCTTTGCACGAAAGTGGCTATGACTGTCTTCGCCTCAGTATTTTTATATGGAGAAAGATAAAAATCGAGTCTCCACACCCTTCCAACTAGTTAAACTTTGGTTAGGTTGTAATTGGAGTCAAGCCTTAGCCTTTCTAGTTAGAGAGAATGGAAACAATGTTAATAACAGGGCCTCCTTGTCAGTCGCTGTCATACTAACTGTACCATACCACTCATAACATATGTATAAACGAGAGTATGAGTCCTCATGATCCATGCCAGCAAACTATTGAGAACTGAATTTAAGAGAGTAGGCTTTATTTCAACAATTTTCTTATTCATAGTGGGCCTCACAATGTTAGAAAAGTCTTTAGGACTCGTTACATGATTGAATCCTCTATGGTTTTCTTGTGATTTTGGTTCTCTTTAGCCATCTCTTTTCAATAGGCAATTTGATATTCTAAGTAACTTTAGGAGTAGTAGAAGATTAAAGAAACATAAAAGACTAGAAGAACAAGTTAGTTCAAATAAATCTAATACAAAACTAAAAATTAAAAATTAAAAAAATATATACGAAATAAAAGTATGAAATTAAAGAAAATGAGTCTAAGAAAAAATTAAAAAATTAAGAAAATAAGAAATTTAAAATTCTAAGAACACTAAAAATAGGAAAATGCTAGTTTGACACCACTATTCACTTTATACTCCTATTTAACATTGTTTCTAGTTAATAAAATAATAATATATATTGGTGTTAAATGATGTGAAAAATGAATAGTGGTGTCAAAGTATCACCACCCCTAAAAATAAAAATAAAAGTAAAATTGGGTGTAACAAAATTATAAAATCCTATGTATTGGAACACAAGTCCCTAACAACGACGTCAAAAACTTGTTAATAGTTTGTGCGTTCAATAGTAAGTGCACCAGTCACTCATGTAGTAAGTAATAAATATATTGTCCTCTCCTAGACTTATGCAATACATAACAATATCCACAATTATAATAAAATTAGACTAAAGAATATTCTATATTTTGAGTGGTTTGTGGGAGAAAATAAATTAAACAAAATAAACAAAATATTTTTATAATTTTATGTCAAATCCAAATAGTAGAATAAGAGTAAGGATCGATGATGAATATTGCTAGGGTTAGACTTCACCATACCTCATTCTCATGCTTAAAAATAATAACTTTTTTTTCTTAACTAATGCCAATGTTAACCCACAATAACATCTAAACCCTAATTTCTTAGGTGAATGAGCCTAAACTTATCTATTAACAATCAATTCATTGATCAATTGTATAAATAAACTTGCAATCGCCACAAGGGTTTAAGATAATAAATACATTATGCTCTATTCCTAAATGCAAGCTTTCATTAGGTATATCAATTCAAATCATGATTACCAATTATATTTTTGAATACCTTAGAATCAAAGTGTCTTGTCATGAATAAACACAACAGGCATTAAGCACAAAATTAAAATATTAACATTGAGAGGAACACACACACACACACACACATATATATATATATATATATATATATATATATATATATATATATATATATATATATATATATATATATATATATATATATATATATATATATATATATATATATATATAAAATATTGATTACATGAGAGTTTGCTAGGTTACATCTAACCCAACAACAATGAGTTTAGTTCCTCATAGACATGAGAACCCTAAACATACAATATAAACAGTGAAAGAAGAAGATGATTACACCAATAATCCTAAAGTTGTCGTCCAAACTCTTTTCTCCTTTGTCATAATGTATCATTCTTCACAGGCTTCAATCTTTTTCTCTAAATTCAGTGCTTTCTATTCACTTTTTCAACAAAATAAGAAAAATTCGTGCAACTTACCATTCTCAAACACAAGTAATTAATTATTAACAAAAATCTAGTAAAATCAGGAATTAAGTAGGGTTCAAGTTTAGAAAAAGTTAATTTCGTGGTAAAAAATTAGGTTTAAAATATGATGAAAATAAATGTTATCATTAGATGAGTTGAGAAAAGACTTAAATCCCTTATCACCCTACAAATTTGAATACAAAACAAACAAAACACCAGTAGACATAAATATATTGTTCTTCATCACAAATGCAATCGCTTATAAAAATTGTATATTACAAACAAAAATTACCCATGTACAGAGATACTAAAAATCATGTACCTCTACATAGACAACAACCTATACCCTCAAATGAGCTTTCACATCAATGAAGTTGTGAGGTCCTCGACCGAGCTTCACCTTATCTTGTTTCAACTGGCTTTCTCATCGTGGTTCAATGCTTAGCGAACACTACAATTTTTGTTTAGGGCATGCACAAGCATTGAAGTGAAGGCAACTAAGATTGGATTGGTTTGTGAAACTAAGATTGAAATGGGTTATAGTGATAATGAGAAAGGAGAACATTTTGGCTTAACAATGACTACTATCACATTAGGGTTTATATGGTGCTTATAAATTCAAGGTTTGGGCTTGAGAATGTTTTGCAAATTCAAAAAAATCATTAACGCCTTTTCCATTTTCTAATTTGTCCATTATTTCCTGCATGCCCCCATTTCTTGAACCTATATGCCATAATTTTTGAAAATGACTATTTTACCCTTAATAAAATGACTTATGGATTACTTGTTCTAGAAATTTTTCCATAACACAATTTATAAAATTCATGAAATAATTCCAAAACATGTTTTGAGGAGTAAGATAAATTTTTTGGAAAAAAATTATCAAACACATGAAATACATTCCAGAAGAAGTTTTCCAAAACAGGATTTTTGGAACAAACTCTCGAGAACGTATATAGTACCTTATGAAATGCATTTTTAGGAATGAGTTTTCCCAAACAAGCTTTCTAAAATACATGAAATGTGTTATGAAAAGATCTTTCCAAAATGATATTTTTCTTTTTCTCTTCTTCATCTTCTTCCAACTACAAGATTCTCCTTTTCTTCTTCTTCTTTTGCATCAACGATGGTGCAGTAACGACAACAGTGGTGGTGATAGCGATGGTGGGGTGTAGTGAGGGAGAAGTAGACCAAGTAAGAAATAATTCTTTTATTATTCAATAATTATTTTATTTTAATCCGTGTGTAAGGAATGCATTTATTTACATATGGATAGAATTAACATTACATACAAATTATTTTGTTTGAAATTTTTCTTGGCCCAATGTATCAATTCATTTAAAGTTACTTACAGAAAAAATCAATACGTATCACAAATTTATGTACAAATATCAATCCATATGCAATATTTGTATGTAAATTATGATTTATCTACGAATCTAAATCCTTCCGTAAGTAAATATCAGTAAGAAACTAATCAATTTCTTGTAATGTTAATAAACTCATATGACAATCAAAAGGATATGCATTAACATACACCAGCAAACAAAAAAAAAAGAAAAAATTCACCAAACATGTCACGACAGAAACAATCAACAAGGTTTAAGTCTCAACACAACACAACCTTATCTTTCAAATCCTGTTAGCACACATAAGATAATGAAAATTGGTTAAAAAATCTTGATTCTAATTGGTTTTTGATCGTGTATATAATTGATAAACACTTAGTCAAATACTCTATTTATAGAGTTTAAAAAATAATAATTAAAAATGGATGTTTGAGATTTAATTCAAGGTATTAATTGATTATTCTTAGTTGAATTTAGAAAAATAGTTACAAAGTTTTATTTTTTAATCGATTTTGACACATGTTAATAGATTATTTATGCTTTGTAATAAAGGCATAAAAAATATTTAATTAATTATAAAAGACGTTAATTGATTATAATATTGAGATAATGGTTTTCAATTCTTTGTTTTAATAGACTAAAAAGGAATCACTTATTTCTATTTTAAACCTTATCAAGACTATCTTAATCGATTTTTAAAAAATATAATCAATTAACAAGCCCATAAAACCTTTTAAAATATTATTTTCTCTTTCCCAAACTGATTTTTATTTTAACTAACTTTAATGGGAATGTTAGTTGTTAATAACCTTATGAATATCTAGTGCAAAGGAGTCATAACATACAGTGAAAGCTAGATTTTTTAAAACATCATCAACATTTTCATTTTCAATCTTCATCATCAATACATCTTCAAAAACCTCATCATCAACACGTCTTCAAAAATGAGGTTTGAGGCACTCTTCAAGTCCAGCATCCACAAATCCCACACCAGCAGGAACACCTAAGCAACATCAACAAAAAGTCTCAACAATAATAAAAAGACTAGGAAAAGAAAAATCATAACAACCACAATCATCTTCTAATTATACATATTTTTAGAAATAATATGTTCACTTTTGTTATTTTAAGATTATATGTTATTTTACTTTCGTATTAAACTTTACTTTTAAATACCTTTTAAAGTAATTCGAAATTTCAAGTTATTTCCTACATTTAAACTTAGTTTTAAATTTTAATTCTTGATTAACGCGTATTTAATGATTGGATAAACAAGTTAATTATGCATGTGGAAATTTATGGAATTGTGATATTTTACGAGTTTATAATACAGAATCGTTTCTCATTTGCAAAATATTAGTTGTCCAAAAACTTAAATATGTTAACATCAAAACCATTTCATAGGAATTGTCTTAGTAAGTAATAGATTTTACAATTTACCAATTAAACTTTAATAAAGTTTTTATAAAAAGACCAAATTAAAAGTTCTCGAATATAATATAGAGATAAATTTATATGTTTAATTATTAGTTAGTTTCTAAATTCTAAAATATTAAATTAAAAATAAATTTTGTCTTTAAATATTAAACATATTTTCAGTTTAATTTATATGACAAACATATATTAAATTGATTGATGTACATTCATACATTATATTAAAATAAAATAAAAAAATACTGTGCGTATAAATGAGAAATTCAAAATATATAAAAAGAGTTAACGATGACATAATATTTTACGCATATAAATAAATATCAATTTAATAAATTTAATATAAAAATAAATATAATACAAAGATGAAATTATTGATTTAACAATTAATTAAAGGAAGAACCCAAGAAAAGAAAAAAAATGAATAAATTATAGTATTAAAGAGAAAGAGAGTAAGGATTACATAAAAGTGATATTCTAAAATCTACTAATAAAAATTAACCACTTAATAATCAATATATTAGTATATTAATTATGTTTTTTCTACGTTTTTAATTAAGGTAATAATATATAGTACTAATTATTAAATGAGTTGTAAAAGAATTTTTTGCCATATAATTTAAAAAGAAAAAAAAAATGGAAATTGCGAAAACAGAAACGCAAAAGGAAAAGTAAAAAACGGTAAAGGCGTGTGGATACCGCGTTGCGATGCGTTGCATTACGTAGCTGCGATAAACATTGATTGAATGATGCCACCGAAGATCCTTCCTATATAAACAACGCCAACCACACTTCTTTGTAACCATCCGCATTCCAACGCGCTCTCTTTCTCTCTCTCTCTTCATATCCGAACGAAAGAAGAAAAGAAAGGGCGACTTTACTCACCCAGAACAAATCAATGGCCGATCAACTCACCGACGAACAGATCTCCGAGTTTAAGGAGGCCTTTAGCTTGTTCGACAAGGACGGCGATGGTTTGCTCTCTCATACTTTCTCTGTTTAATTTCATTTTGCCGATTGCGGGTTTCATAGATCGGTCGCTAATTAGGAAATTACACAGATTCTAATTTTTCCCCCCTCTTAAAATCGCTTTCGTTTTCAATTTAGTCCACTTAGATCTCGATTATTATCGTTATTAGTTTAAATCTACGCATTAGGAAGTTTCATATGAATCACCTAATCAGAAATTGTTCTTGATTTACGGGTTATTTGATCTGTGATAAGAGCATATGCTGTTTACCATCATCGTAATTATTATTATTAGAGCTTCGCAGTGGCAAATATTTCTGTTTGGTTGTTGAGGAGAAGAGAGAAAGGGACGGATGACACTATTGAAAAATGGTTGTTTGTTTCAATTTTTGTTTTTTGATAAGTGAATTGCATGTGATGTCTTATTTTATTTTAGTTTTTTTATATTTTCAAAAGTAAAAATGTTTTTGTTGAATTTTTCTGTTTTTTTTTTTTTTGGTTATGTAGAAGGTTCTAGATCATGGTATTGGCGCGTTGTTGTTATATGTAATGTTTTGGTTTATGTAATTTTGGGACAAGAGAGAGAAAGAAAGGAACACATAGTAGCCTGTTGGTCGATTACTCGTTATTCTTCAATTTTCTGTACTTTCTGATCAATACTCTGCCATTGTCAAGATCGTGATGCTAACGGCGGAAATCAGGAACACAAATTCATACATGACAACGTTTGTAGCCCAAAATTAATTGAATGAAAGAAGTTTATGATACACGACCCTATGTGGGAGTGACTGGTTAATGATATTCATGTAAACAAATTACGAAACAGACCTGAGTTATGAACTGGGCTATGAATTAGAAGGCGTTATTGATTTTATATGGGGTGAACTTTCAGGTTGTATCACAACTAAGGAGCTTGGAACGGTTATGCGTTCATTGGGGCAAAACCCAACTGAGGCAGAGCTCCAGGACATGATCAACGAAGTGGATGCTGATGGGAATGGTACCATTGACTTCCCCGAGTTTTTAAACCTCATGGCTAGGAAGATGAAGGACACTGATTCTGAAGAGGAGCTCAAAGAGGCATTCCGGGTTTTCGACAAGGATCAAAATGGGTTTATCTCTGCTGCTGAGCTCCGCCATGTGATGACAAACCTTGGAGAGAAGCTAACTGATGAAGAGGTTGATGAGATGATTCGTGAGGCTGATGTTGATGGTGATGGCCAAATAAACTACGAGGAGTTCGTTAAGGTGATGATGGCCAAGTGATCACGTTATGTCCACAGAACCCTAAATGAAGAAATGTTGATTATGACGAAAAAAGGGTGTGGGAAGGACTTCGATTTGAGTTGTATAACAGTAATGTAATAGTCCTTGTCCTTTCTTCCTAAATTTTTATTTGGTGGTTTTGAATCCAATCTTAAAACTTCGATTAGTTGTAACTGTTGTAAGTCCTGCTACTAACACCTGTAGTGGAACATACCTTCTTAGTATGTCTTGTAATTTTATCCAAAAAAAGAGGGTTGTAATGTTAATGTCACTTCATTTTCTACCACTACTCATTTTGGTTTTTGAAAGATGTCGAATATTTATTTTCAGAATGATTTTTTTAAAACAACCTGATCTGAGTTCATACTGAAAAGCATTAATATAGGATAGGGTGTTTCCCTAAATAGGCTAGGATGCACGATGAGAAGTGTGGTTAACAAATGGTGCTTGAAACTCTTAACTTGGACAACAATAGACGAAAATTACTCTGTTCGGATCGGATATATTAAGAACAAGATCATATTTAGCAACCTAATAGGGGATATATTAAGAACAAGATCATATTTAGCAACCTAATCAGCATCATTTACTGAAGTAAGATTACGCCAAAGGGCCAAAGGAGAGTTCATACCATCAGTAGATGATGATCTTAAGGTATGCACTGTTCGTTGTGTATTTATGATCCTATTTACTCTCAAATTAACTTGATGGAGTGTCTTGTAGGTGGTACCTTCACTTTCAGTTCTCAAATAGCGCATAGTGAATGGAAGAGGTACTTAAAGTGTTTGGAGAAAGTAGAAGTTCTCAAATAGCGCATAGTGAATGGAAGAGGTACTTAAAGTGTTTGGAGAAAGTAGAAGTGTACTCGTAGTTAGAAGATATAGTGTACGACTTCTTGCAAAGACTATCTCGTTTTTGTCTAAGAATATTTAGTACTTACCATGGGGCTTAGAAGAACTATTGAACAAGACAACAAGGTTTCAATCTGAAACATGATAAACAATGAGCGACAACCAGAGGAACAGTACTACTTGAGCTTTAAAGGGAACTAGAGAGTTTGGAGAGGAAGAATGCTGAAGAGGTAGAGGCATTGAATAATGAGAATGCGAGAATTCAGAAACTCTTGGAAGAAAGCTAGACCACACACTTCAACCTTGGGTTTAGACAATGTCAAAGCAAAGGGTCATGACAACATCCCTTCATTGATAGGATTATGAAGATTCCCCTACCATCTAACTTGAAGGCCTTGACGTTGCAAATCTTGACAAGCACGTAAATGTCTACATTACTAAGATAAGACTATACACCATGATGTCCCTGGATGCAAGATTCTGCACACAGTTTGTAACTAGTCGTCCTCACCATATCACCTTTATCGTCTTGGTAAATATTTGGCAGCAGAAAGGCAAATCATTGTGAATATTCAGGGAGCGCTTTAGATAAGTGGTGCCCAATATATGAAACATGAACTTGGAAATGGCGCTCCATCACCTCGTTGTGGCATTAAGACCAGGATAACTGTCGGTAGCCTATGCAAAAACCAGCGTTAGACGTGGATGAGTTACAGGGCCGAGTTGTTAAATTCGTACAGTTTCAAGAATTAAAGGACTTTCGAAACCAAATGAGAGTAGAGGTCCTGGCCGAAAAGAGGAACAGTGACAAAGACTGTGGAATTAAACATCTTAACCAAGTAAGGCCTAAAGAGCCTTAAGGTGTGCACTTCGTTCTATACAAACCACTAAAAGCTAACAGGGCATGCAACTTAGAAAAGGCCATCAGTAAGCAACTCATCCCTACACCCTAGAAGGTGCCAACACCTTCGAATACCACTCTTAACAAGCACTATCAAAATCATCAGAATTACAGTCACAATATTGAGATTGTGTGTCATTAGGGGATAAAATTGAAGAGTTGCTGTAGGCTGGACACCTTGAGAAGAAAGAGGACAAGCAAAGAAAATACCATTCTTGGAGAGGGCAAATTCCAATAGTAGATGCCAAGGGCAAAGTGCACAATTGTAATTGCCCCTACCCGGGGTAATTAACACCGTATATGGAGGTTTCATGGACAGAGGAAGTTGATTTTGACCAAGTGCTTAATCTAATAAAACATACAATATGAAGAAGTTGCGTCTAATAGACGATATATAAAAGAAGTAAATCATGCAATATGCAAGTGCTTTGTTTGAAAGACCATAAAACACCATGCAAATTTTTCACTTTATTTGATAAATGTTGATGATGATAAGAAGATAAGTGTAAACAAATTTTAAGCTAATCTTAAACACAAATATTATTCACAAGGCTTAAGTTTGCGCTGCAAGGAATGTCTTCAACATCTATCGCCAAGATGATTCGTCCGAAGTAAAGTCTAATCAGTGATCACTTGGAATATGAATTAAAATTGCATTGTCTGTCAATCATCCCGATAATAATTATATGTCAACTCTTGTCCAACTATATGCATGCCTAATACTATGTGCACTTTTACTATATTTTGGTGCAAATGCCTATGCTACTTAGAAAGATAAGTACTGCAATTTATCAAGGATATTGCATGAAGAAAAGAAGAGTCCTGAAGCATATTTAATGCTTCTCAACTATCAAGCTCATCAGATGATAGAGGAAAGGTGAAGACATTCAAATGAGTTCAAATCAACTCAACAACCAAAAAAGGGATTGCAATGATTACATTCTTCACTGCTTTGAAGAGAAGAAGAAGACGCTACACCATTTTTTTCAAAAGCCAAAACACTGCACAATTTTATCTATGCTCAAAAGCTTTAGAAGGACACTATTTGTGTTCATAAGAAAATTAGGAGTGAGTGTTTATCCTTGTAATCGTCAAATGGCGTAATCCCTCTCTAGTGAGTAAATCTTTTAGACAAGCTTTTGTCTTAGCCAAGAGTGGTTGAATCTAAAGAATACTTAGTTTAAGCCAGGAGTGGCTAAGGTCCGAAAGAATAGTTGGGCTTTCATCTAGGAGTAGTTGAGTGCCAAAGAATATTTGGATTTTAGTTATAAATAGTTATGTTCAAAGAATAGTCATTTTTAGTAGGAGGGGGGTTGGGTTCAAATAACATTCATTTTGTACTTTCTAGCAGTAATTTATCTAGTGAAACTTGACTGAGTTGGTCAAGAACTGGATGTAGTTTATGGTATCAAATGAACCATTATAAAAGTATTGTGTAATCCCTCTTAACTTATTATATTGCATGTTATCTAGCTGTGTTGTTTAAAGGAGAGTATTTTAAAAAGTATTTTTTTGAAAACCTATTGACAAATCATCTTTTATACAAACTATCATTTGACTACCAAGTATTTGACAATACTTTACAAAATTGTAAGAGGGTTTTAAAAATACAATTTGTTAGACCAAAAGTCCAACACTTTACATTTTTGATTAAGTGCTTAAACTAACAAAACATGAAATTGCGTTTGATAAGACGAAGATTAGATCATACAAGTGCATCATTTGACAAACTTAATAATACAAAGCAAACTACATGATGGAGTTATGGATTGGACCTTCTTAAGGACCACAGAGTAGATTTCAAACTTGAATAGAATTTGTGTAATTTTTTTGTTATGAGCCTTGTAATTGTTTTTCTTTTTATTTGTTTGTATTGGGCCTTGTATATATTTCTATTTTTTTCTTGTAATTAGAGACTTTTTGGATTAGTTCTTATAGGCTTGTTGAATGAGCCTTATTATTGTTGGGCCCATGAGTATCCATAGTATATAAAAACATTTTTGGACTCTTTTCTCATTTTAGAATTTGAATTATTTTCTTAATGTGAGAAACCGCCTAAGTTCTTCATTAGAACTTTCAGGCGTCCTTATCTTTGTGTTTCAATTCAAAGTGGCAGATCTTCCTCTACTCATCAATCTCTTTAGATTATGGCATGAATCAAGGTAGATTGGAATTTCTTTATCTCTTATCCTTCTGCTTTTTTTTGTTTTGTCAATTGTTCGGTAGAAATTGTCGGACATGATCCTACATGAAGTTAGTTTTTCATGTAATCAAAGCTTAGATGCGATATTTTTTGTTATTTTTAGATTTTCCATAATTTTTCAAAAAAAAAAAAAGAAAAAGATTTTCGTGGTGCAATTAGAATTACGTTTTTCTCCTATTTTTGGATTTCTTAATCATTTAGGTAACAAATTTCTTGATTCTTTGAAATTTGCAATTTAAATTACACGAGTTGAAGCAAATTAGTGAAGTTTTGTTCAGTGAAGTAATTTGAGTAGCATGAACTAAGGCATGACGATTTGAATTCATTCGAAGCTTAAAACAGTGAACTACTTCTCAGTGTAGATTATGATAGAAGATTGAACACTGATCGAGTCCTAATTGAGAAATGATTTGGATTGCAATTTCTCAACGGTGATTGATACCTTTGTCCATGAATTAGTGAAGTTGACCAACACATAAAAATCTGCAAGAATTACACGATTTTTTTCGGTGATTGAAAATTGCAATCGGAGAATCAAATTTGGTGATCATAGTTTGTGCCTTCATTTAGAGCGTGAGTCATTGAAAACAATTATCGTTCAGTTGTACCTTTGTTGGGAGGAAAATGTGAAAAACAAAATAAATTAAATAAAGTAGCATTAGAACTTGAATTTTTATTAGATTACAATAATCAGAAACAAAGTAAATGCCTACACTTATAGGCTTACAAAGAAACTACTTTAATGAATATCTAGATCCACTAACAGTTATTAACCTACAACTAACTAAAAAGAATATGAAATATCTTAGCATAATACTAGGATAACCCAATCAATTATTTAACCAAGGCATTACTATTTGTTGGTATTTGAATTAATTCTCAACACTCCCCCTTAATTCAAAGTTCCTAGTACCAAGCAAATTTCTAAAGTAGCAAAACTTTTCTTTGGTTAAAGCCTTTGTCAATGCATCAGCCAATTGTTCCTTGGTGCTGCAATATTCCAATGATATTTCCTTCTTTTCTACTAAATCACAAATTTATTCTACTGTGAAATGTTGTGTTCTTTATTATAGAAATAGTTGCCTTGTTGACATAAAATATCTCTATTGCTTCCTTTTGTTCTTGTTGAAGATTTGCTAACACTCTCCTTAGCCAAATGGTTTGACAAGCTACTGAAGTTGTTGCAACATACTCTACTTCTGAAGTTGACAATGCTAGTGTAGGTTGCTTCTTTGGACTTCGAGTAACCACTCCTGATCGTAGAGTGAAAACATTTGCTAAAACATTTCGTCTATCATCTATAGAACTTGCCCTATCCCTGTCCGTGTTCCCAAACAATATGAAATTAGAAGTTTTTGAGTACCAAATGCCATACTCCAAGGTTTCTGCAATGTACATGACCCTTTTTGTTGCTCCGTAATGCACCTTTAAAAGTTCCTACAAAAACCTGGAAATAATACCAATATGAAATGCAATATCGAGTCTAGTGTGTGTTAAATAAATTAAACCTCCAACCGAGCTTTTGAATCTCTTAGCAACTGTCATTTCTCCTTCATCTTCTTGCTATAATTTTTCACTAAGATTTATAGGTGTAGTTGTAGGTTTGCAATTAGACATGTCAAATTTATTGAGAAGATCACTTGCATATTTTCTTTGTGAAATAAATATTCCATCTTCAACTTGATGGACTTCAAAACCAAGAAAATAATTCAATAAACCCATATCTGACATGTTGGAGCTAGTGAAGGTCATCCTAAATTGCTAATTTGATGAAGAAATCACTTGAAGACACTAGATTTTAGGTTTAGGGTAGTTCTTACTTAGATTAGGACTTTCATGCATTAGTTTGTGTCAATTAATCAAGTACTAGCATAGCTCTTACTCATGGTTAAGTGAAAATAGCATTTCAAAAACGTTTTAGAAAAATTAGTGCTGCAGACCCAAATTTAACATGTTAAATTTCAAAATCAACATGTTAAATTTTTGACAGTTTAAGTTGTCACGTGTTTAAAAGGGTGTTGAGCACGTTTTGTCATAATAATTCGATTTCAAAAAGGTTTTCAAAGATTTTTAAGAGTTTTCAAGAGAGTTTCTTGGAGGGAAAACCAATTGTGAGAACAAAATGCTTTTGATTTCGAAATTCATCATGATTTCAAATACTTGAAGAAGAGCTTTGCTTGGATTTGATTCAAATGGCATGGCAGCAGCTTTCTTATGAAGATAAGTGTTCTTCCTTGAGCTTTTGATTGTGCTTGGTTGCTGCCTAATTGAATTTTCGAGTTGTATTGTATTCTTGAATAGTTTCTTGGTTGATTTGTGCTTAGTAGGCGATTTAAGCATTGTTATTGAGAGAATTGTAAAATTGAATTCTTGTACTGGTGTGTTCGCATTCAAATATGCAGTGGTGTACTGCATTAACACAGTGGGTGTTCATCTTGTGCAGTGGGGCTGCACAAGGGGGTAGAAGCTCTTCTTGTAGGGTTCAAGAAGGGTTCTAAAGTGATTTGTTTGTAAACTTTGTTTGAATTAGTGGAATTCCTTGCAAGTGGTAGCAAGGGACTGGACGTAGCCCAAGTGGTTGGGTGAACCAGTATAAAAATATCTGTGCAATCTTCTTTTCCCTCTCTCTTTTAATTTTTGAATTGCATTTGTGTGATATTCAATTCTGCAGTCAAGAACAACCTGTTAAAATTGAAGAACAACTTGTTGAATTCTGGACAGATTTAAAAATACTTATTCTGGTTGTATTTTTAATTGGTTAAAATTAATTTTAAGGTGTTGTAATTCTATACTTTACTGCAGCTTACTAATCTTGGCTTATTAGCTATGTTGTCTTGTGTTTTTTAGCTCATTGGATCTGTTTTCTGAATTGTAAATTGTCTACTGATTTGGTGTTCTGCAGTTTGATATAGTAAATCTGTTTTGCATCAATTTTGGGGATTCTTTGAATTGAAATTTGTTTTGTATTTTTGCACTATTCCAGTTTGGCTTGTGTGTGTACCTTAAACTCTGTTGTGCAATTTTCATAATTTGGATTAAGTGCATTTGGTGCAGAATTCTGTGGGTTGTTTGTTGAAAAATTCATTCTGTGTTGTTTTGGTTTAAAGTAGAAAAATTGTATTCTAATTGTGACTTCTGCTGCATAATTGTTTTGGTAATCTGGTGACAAATTGGTACATACTTGATTAACCATTGCTTGATCATATTACTTTGATTTGAGGTATTTTTTATTTGTGCAAAATTCATTTTAATCAAATCTGTTTTTTATGGTTTTTAAGACTGCTGCAATGATGTGATTTCAACCTGTTGAATTCTACTTTTAACCTGTTATTTTCTAATACTGGTTGAAAATTAACTAAGTGTTGAAAAGGATTTTCAACAAATTGTTTTTAGATTTAACCTGTTAATTGAAATTTTCCAGAACTGTCAGAATTGTTTTAACAAGCTGTTTCTGATTTTAACAAGTTGTTTTTACTGATTTTATACTCTGATCTGTATTTTTAACAAACTGTTTGTGAATCCAACTTGTTGTTTTTGTGTGGCATTATCATTGTAATCAAAGGTTCATAAAAGATCTCATTCAAACATTCAAGTTTTTGAAAAGTTTTAAATTGTTCAATTCACCCCCTTCTTGAACATGGGCCATCTTATTTTTCAACAATTGGTATCTAGAGCGGGTTCTTGAAAGTTATTCAAGTTGATCCTAAATGGCTGAAAATAAACTTCCTTTTGCTGAGGGTACTTCCATTCATAGGCCACCTATGTTTTGTGGATTGAACTTTCAATTTTGAAAGTTAGAATGAGGATTTTTATTGAATCTATTGATCACGGTGTGCGGGATGCTATTGTAAATGGACCATATGTTCCTAAAGTGCTTGTTGACAATGTGTATGTTGATAAACCTTGGTGTGATTGGACTAGTGATGAAAGTAGGAAGGCTCAGTATGATAGCGTTGCTAAAAAATATTATTACTTCATCACTTAATCTTGATGAATTTTTCAGGGTTTCACAGTGTACATCAGCTAAAGAGATGTGGGACATTCTTGAAGTTACACATGAGGGAACGAGCGATGTTAAAAGAGCAAGAAAGCACGCATTGATACAAGAATATGAGCTCTTCAGAATGAAGCTAGGGGAGACAATAGCTGAAGTGCAAAAGCGATTTACCCACATAGTTAATCACTTGATTGGTCTCGGCAAGGTGTTCGATAAGGAGGACCTGAATATTAAAATTCTGAAGTGCCTAGACAGGAGCTGGCAACCTAAAGTGACAGCCATTTCAGAAACAAGAGACTTATCCACCTTGACAACTGGTGCACTGTTTGGTAAATTGAGGGAGCATGAACTGGAGATGATCAAACTTAATGAGCAGGAGTGTGGAGACAGAAAATAGAAAGGCCTAGCTCTCAAGTTTGCAGTTCAGAAGGAAGATAGTGATGATGAGTGCTCCAGCAACTGCAGTGAGATTGAAACATTAACACTGCTAACCCGAAAGTTTAGCAAGTTTTTAAAGAAAAGGCGCAAAGAGAAGAGTCAACCACTCAAGAGGTACAATAATAAAAAGGTTGATAATTCTACTAATATAACTTGCTTTGGTTGTGGAAAACAGGGTCACATAAAGATAGAGTGTCCCAATCAAGTGCCTAAAGAGAAAGCTTTCGAGAAGAAATATGCGAAGAGTAAGAAGCCGAGGAGAGCATATATAGCTTGGGAGGACAATGACACTTCCTCCAGTTCTTCATCAAATAAAGGAGAGGAAGCAAATCTTTGTATGATGGGGGGACATGAATCTGATAGTAGTGTGAGTTCTAGCATCTCTTTCACTCATGAGAATTATAGTACTTTATTGAATGCTTTTAAAGAAACTCATGAGGAGGCTAACCGTTTGGCTCTTTCCAATAATAGACTCAAGGGTCTAAACAGTTGGTTGGAGAATAGAGTGAAACAATTAGAAGAACTTCAGAACATGAAAACTGATTTTGAAAGTCTTGATATGATTTATAAAAGTTCTTCTTGTAATTGTTCTGAAAATGGTAAAGTGACAAATTGTGAAAATTGTAAAGTTTTGCAAGGAAAGATGAACTACCTAATCAAAACTGTTTCTAAACTTTCTATGGGAACTGCAAATTTAAATACACTGCTTGGTTCTCAAAGAAAGTAAAGAAATTTAATAGCTTTTTCTATCATGGTAGTACATCATATTCTTCACCTGTCACTTGTTTCTATTGTTTGGAAAGAGGCCATACAGTTAGAAGATGTAGAACTAGATTGTATTATTTGCCAAAAGGCCTTGTGAAGTGGGTTCCCAAGGGTACCGTTAACATGAATGGACCCAAGATTAATAGGGGACCAACTCTTGCAAATTAACTTGTTTTGCAGGGACTTTGGATAGCCAAGAAGCAAGCATATGACAGGAGATGCTTCAAAGTTTATAAATTTAAAGATGAGGCAAGAAGGCTTTGTGACATATGGGAATAATAACAAAGGAAGAATCCTTGGTAGAGGAGATGTTGAGAGCCATGATTGGATAATAATCAAGGATGTGCTATTGGTAGGTGGACTGAAGCATAACCTGTTGAGCATCAGTCAACTATGTGACAAAGGCTATGAAGTTACATTCAAGCTAGATTTGTGTCTAATCTCACACGCATCTACACGCCAAACCTTGCTTATTAGTAAAAGAGTAAACAATATTTACATGCTTAATATTTGTGACATTGCATCTAGCATGACTTGTTTGCTCTCCAAGAATGATGATTCATGGCTTTGGCATAGAAGGTTAGCACATATACACATGCATCATCTGGATAGACTTGTTTCCAAAAATCTAGTTGAGGGACTACCTACACTCAAGTATGAGAAAGATAGAATATGTGAAGCTTGTCAAAAAGGGAAACAAACTAAAAATGTTTTCAAATGCAAAAACTTTGTTTCCACTACTAGACCCCTTAAGATGCTTCACATGGATCTATTTGGTCCTTCTCGCACTATGAGCTTAGGTGGTAACTACTATGGACTTGTCATTGTTGGTGATTTTTCTAGATTTACTTGGACATTGTTCATTGTATCCAAAGATCATGCATTCACAGCTTTTAAACATCTTGCTAGAGTTTTGGAAAATGAAAATAATTGCCATATTTCTTCTACAAAGTCTAATCATGGGGGTGAGTTTGAAAATGACAGATTTGAAAATTTTTGCAACAAACATGGCATCAAACACAATTTTTCCGCTCCAAGAATCCCACAACAGAATGGAGTTGTGGAGAGGAAAAATCGTTCTTTGGAAGAGCTTGCCCGAACTTTATTAAATGATTCTAGTCTTCCAAAGTATTTTTGGGCAAATGCTGTGAATACTGCTTGTTATGTTTTGAACTGTGTTTTGATCAGGCCTATTTTGAAAAAGACCCCATATGAGCTTTATAAGGGAAGAAAGCCAAACATTAGTCATTTTACAGTGTTTGGTTGTAAATGTTTTGTTTTAAATAATGGCAAAGATAATATTGGCATTTGATGCTAAAGCTGATGATGGCATTTTCATTGGTTATTCTTCTCATAGTCATGCATATAGAATTTATAATAAATGTACTATGACTGTGGAAGAATCTGTGCATGTGGTATTTGATGAGACTAACCTTGATTTGCAAGATGTTAATAAGAACAGGGCAGAGGAAGAGGAAAATAGTAATGAGTTGCTGCAGAATAACAGTCGGTTGATTCAGAAATTCAACAAGTTGAATTTTTCTGATAACGAGTCAAATGAAGAGAAAGCCGAACAAGAAGCACCAACTCATGAAGGAGTACCACCTGTACCTGTGAGAAATGCAGATCTACCTAGAGAGTGGAGGATTCCTAGGGATTTATCTCTTGACAACATCATTGGCCAAATTGAACAGAGAGTTTCTACTAGACGCACCTTTAATAATTTTTGTGAAAACATGTCATTTGTTTCTCAGATTGAACCTACTTCTATTGCTATTGCTTTGAGTGATGATAAGTGGATTGATGCTATGCATGATGAACTTAACCAGTTCACTAGGAATAATGTTTGGGTTCTAGTTCCTAGATCACCTGATATGCATGTTATTGGCACTAAATGGGCTTTTACAAATAAGTTAGATGAACAGGGCATAATTGTTAAAAACAAAGCTAGGTTGGTAGCTAAGGGGTATAACCAAGAAGAAGGTATTGATTTTGGTGAAACATATGCTCTTGTGGCTAGACTAGAAGCTTTTAGACTATTGCTTGCATATGCATGTTTGTCTGGTTTTAAACTTTTTTAGATGGATGTGAAAAGTGCCTTTTTGAATGGCTACATAGATGAGGAAGTATATGTCTCACAGCCTCCAGGTTTTGAGGATCATAGTCATCCAGATCATGTATACAAACTGCGAAAAGCTCTTTATGGTTTCAAGCAGGCATCGAGGCAGTGGTATGAAAGATTGAGCAACTTCCTAACCTCTCAAGGCTATGACAGAGGGAAAGTTGATAAAACTTTTTTCATTAGAAAGCTTAATTTTGATATTATTCTAGTACAGGTCTATGTTGATGATATCATTTTTGGGTCTACTAATGAAATTCTTTGTCAAGAGTTTGTGTCAGCTATGGATGGGGAGTTTGAGATGTCCATGATGGGAGAATTAAACTTCTTCCTTGGATTGCAAGTGAAACAGATGGAGCATGGGACATTTTTGTGTCAATCTAAGTACTACAAAGAGCTTCTGAAGAAATTCAAGATGGACAAATGCAAGGAAGCTTCAACACCTATATCTACTAGTTGCTACCTTGACTTGGATGAGAAGGGAGTTTCTGTAGATCAGACAAAATATAGAGGGCTAATTGGTTCATTATTATATCTAACAACTAGTCGTCCTGATATCATGTTTAGTGTTTGTATGTGTGCCAGGTTTCAATCTAATCTAAAGGAATCACACTTTAAAGCTAGGAAGAGGATTTTAAAGTACTTGAAGGGAACTATTAATGTGGGATTGTGGTATCCTAGAGTAGCTCCATTAAGCTTGATAGGCTATTCAGACTCAGACTTTGCCGGATGTAAGCTAAACCGCAAGAGTACCAGTGGGACGTGTCATCTACTAGGTGTTAGCTTGATTTCATGGCATAGCAAAAAGCAAGCTTGTGTTACCCTTTCAACAGCCGAAGCAGAGTATATAGCAGTTGGGAGTTGTTGTGCACAAATATTGTGGCTCAAACAACAGCTAAGTGACTTCGGGCTAAGTCTTTCTAAAATACCTCTTAAGTGTGATAATACAAGTGCTATTAACCTTACTAAAAATCTTGTGCAGCACTCTAGGACAAAACACATAGAGATTAGACATCACTTCATTCGTGGCCATGTGAGCAATGGAGATTGTGAGGTGGAGTTTATTGAAACAAATAAGCAACTTGTGGATTTCTTCACCAAACCTTTGGCAAGAGATAGGTTCAATCATCTAAGAACTGAATTGGGTATCTTAGATATTTCAAATGTGCAAAATTGATATTGTCTCTTTAATTATATGGTTTTGAGTGTTTTTGAATAATTGTGTGCATTGAAATTGTTTTTGGCATATTCAAACTAATAGTACTGCACAAAATGTCATAAATTGAGTTTTTAATCTGCCGATTTCTTTGTTAACTAGTAAATTTTAACATGTTTTTGTCAAAATTAACGTACTGTTTTTCCTGTCAGCTTGAAAATTACTTGGACAGCAGCAATTTTAACATGTTGATATTCGAATTTAACCTATTAAACTCAGTACTGCAGTGTTGACAGCTTGTTGTTTTTGGTGAGTTAATTGCAAAAGTTGGCTTGGGAAGCATATGCAGTGAAATTTAATGTTTCAATAGGACACATACAATGCCTAAGGACCCTTGACACCCATTATAAATGATCAATTGGTTCAATGGAATGCACAACTAGACAAAAATGCTTAAATAGTCAAAAAAGGTGCTCTGCAAAATTAATTGTTTGTTGTTTTCAAGGCTTGTGTGATAAGAAAGGCTTTGTGGAGTAGCTGAAGTGAACCCAAATTATCCAAGAAGCTATAAACAACACCATGGGACTCGTGAGCACCTCTGGAAAATTCAAAAATATCAAGTCCCATACCAGCTGGACGTGAGCGGGCAGAATTGGTTCAAAGAGTCAAAAAGCATTTTGCAGAATTTAGATTCTGCTGTGCAGTGGAATCTTTGACTGGGCAGGTTTTAAAATATGGTTATTCTATTGCACATTCACATGGGTTGCATCCTCTTCACATGTCACACAATATTATGTACATTTGCTTGAAAATTGGTCTTTAAATTGAACCAAAACTGTGGGACTGCATACAGCTCTTGCATTCTGCATAACCATACACTACATTGCTATTCTGCATATTTTTCTTTCAAAAACAGCAGCCATGTCTTCATCCGCACCCACCAAACGAACCAGGTCCTCATCCTCAAGCCAAGAAGAGGAAGACCAAGGTCACCTAGAGAGCTGGTTCAGTGGAGATGCTGAGCAGATGCAAACCTATATTCACAGCTACAGCCGAAAGAGCCTAATAGCACCAAAGTTTGTAACTTCAAAGTGGCTGAAGGATCAGCAACTGGATGAGATTATTGGCATCCTCAATCACCAAAAGTTGAGAAAATTTCTTGGAATGAATGGATGCATCTATCCGGATCTTGTGAAGGTGTTTTACACAAATCTTCAATTTGATGCCAAAACATGAGCACTCATGTGAAAGGTGTGGACATGTTGATCACACCAAAGGAGTGTTTTACCATCACGGGATTAAGGAATGAGGGCAAACAAATTGAAAGGAAAGCTTTGGAGAACTTCAACAAGACTCAATTCTTCAAGACATGCATGAGGAATCCTAATGAAGAAGTGAAATCCTTTGGAGTTGGAAAGTTATCAATAACTCCAAGGATCTTAAAATTGCTAATTGTGTGGATTCTTACACCTAGGGGCAGCAATCATGTTACCCTCACAGAGGAAGATTTGATGTTGCTCTATTGCTTGGTTAATAAAGTGAAGGTTGATTGGGTGTCTACAATGAAGGATCACATGTTCAAGGAACAAAAGTTAAATTATTACAAGCTGCCATATGCTATCCTTATTTCCATAATGTTGGAATTTTTTGAAGTGGACTTGGTAGATGAATTGGCTGAAAATTTGAAAGCGACATGTGAGATCAACCAATCAATGCTAAACTGAATTGGTCTCCAAAAAGTGAATGGAGCTTGGACATAAAAAGGAGGAGATAGTGAAGGAGCTGGAACTAGTGGTGTAAGAGCTCAAGAAGATGAGGAGATGCCTGATTCTGAAGCAGCAGCAACCATGCTGCCATTTGTGCCTCCAACACCACAAGAGTAGCCAATGTCAAGCTTTGAGAGGTTGATGATTTCTAGGATGGATAATATGACAGAGGAACAGCGTGCACGTCATGAATACTGTGTTACTCATTTCACACAGCTTCACCAGCAGATTGATGACATTCATGACACCCTGAACAACTTTAATCTCTAATTTGCTGCATCATAAATCATTCATCATGTTAATTGCTGCATGCTTTTTATGAACTTGTTGTGTGTTTCTTTCTTACTTGTTGTTTTAATTCTCTTCCCAACTTGATGAACTCAATTGGGGGAGAAATATGTGCGGTTTGTAACCTTTAATTGACACATTTACATGCTTTCCCTAAACTACTAAACTGCTGAGCCAAACTGTTGAACTACTAGTTATGGTTTTAACATGTTATTTTCCGTTTTTAACTTGTTGAATTTTATTGCAGTTCTGGTTTGTTGTGGAAATTGTGTTAAAAAGTTTTGCAGGGCTAACAGTATGGGGGAGAAGAAAGCATAAGCTTGACTAATGCATCACCCACCAAACCACAAGAATTGTCTTCATCAATTGGGGGAGATTGATGGAGCTAGTGAAGGTCATCCTAAAGGGCTAATTTGATGAAGAAATCACTTGAAGACACTAGATTTTAGGTTTAGGGTAGTTCTTACTTGGATTAGGACTTTCATGCATTAGTTTGTGTCAATCAATCAAGTACTAGCATAGCTCTTACTCATGGTTAAGTGAAAATAGCATTTCAAAAACGTTTTAGAAAAATTAGTGCTGCAGACCCAAATTTAACATGTTAAATTTCAAAATCAACATGTTAAATTTTTGACAGTTTAAGTTGTCACGTGTTTAAAAGGGTGTTGAGCACGTTTTGTCATAATAATTCGATTTCAAAAAGGTTTTCAAAGATTTTTAAGAGTTTTCAAGAGAGTTTCTTGGAGGGAAAACCAATTGTGAGAACAAAATGCTTTTGATTTCGAAATTCATCATGATTTCAAATACTTGAAGAAGAGCTTTGCTTGGATTTGATTCAAATGGCATGGCAGCAGCTTTCTTATGAAGATAAGTGTTCTTCCTTGAGCTTTTGATTGTGCTTGGTTGCTGCCTAATTGAATTTTCGAGTTGTATTGTATTCTTGAATAGTTTCTTGGTTGATTTGTGCTTAGTAGGCGATTTAAGCATTGTTATTGAGAGAATTGTAAAATTGAATTCTTGTACTGGTGTGTTCGCATTCAAATATGCAGTGGTGTACTGCATTAACACAGTGGGTGTTCATCTTGTGCAGTGGGGCTGCACAAGGGGGTAGAAGCTCTTCTTGTAGGGTTCAAGAAGGGTTCTAAAGTGATTTGTTTGTAAACTTTGTTTGAATTAGTGGAATTCCTTGCAAGTGGTAGCAAGGGACTGGACGTAGCCCAAGTGGTTGGGTGAACCAGTATAAAAACATCTGTGCAATCTTCTTTTCCCTCTCTCTTTTAATTTTTGAATTGCATTTGTGCGGTATTCAATTCTGCAGTCAAGAACAACCTGTTAAAATTGAAGAACAACCTGTTGAATTCTGGACAGATTTAAAAATACTCATTCTAATTGTATTTTTAATTGGTTAAAATCAATTTTAAGGTGTTGTAATTCTATACTTTACTGCAGCTTATTAATCTTGGCTTATTAGCTATGTTGTCTTGTGTTTTTTAGCTCATTGGATTTGTTTTTTGAATTGTAAATTGTTTACTGATTTGGTGTTCTGCAGTTTGATATAGTAAATCTGTTTTGCATCAATTTTGGGGATTCTTTGAATTGAAATCTGTTTTGTATTTTTACACTATTCCAGTTTGGCTTGTGTGTGTACCTTAAACTCTGTTGTGCAATTTTCATAATTTGGATTAAGTGCATTTGGTGCAGAATTCTATGGGTTGATTGTTGAAAAATTCATTCTGTGTTGTTTTGGTTTAAAGTAGAAAAATTGCATTCTAATTATGACTTTTGCTGCATAATTGTTTTGGTAATCTGGTGACAAATTGGTACATACTTGATTAACCATTGCTTGATCATATTACTTTGATTTGAGGTATTTTTGATTTGTGCAAAATTCATTTTAATCAAATCTGGTTTTTCTGGTTTTTAGGACTACTGCAGTGATGTGATTTCAACCTGTTGAATTCTACTTTTAACCTGTTATTTTCTGATACTGGTTGAAAATTAACTAAGTGCTGAAAAGGATTTTCAACAGATTGTTGTTAGATTCAACCTGTTAATTGAAATTTTCCAGAACTGTTAGAATTGTTTTAACAAGCTGTTTTTTATTTTAACAAGTTGTTTTTACTGATTTTATACTCTGATTTGTATTTTTAACAAACTGTTTGTGAATCCAACTTGTTGTTTTTGTGTGGCATTATCATTATAATCAAAGGTTCATAAAAGATCTCATTCAAACATTCAAGTTTTTGAAAAGTTATAAATTGTTCAATTCACCCCCCTCTTTAACATTGGCCATCTTATTTTTCAACATGACATCTCTAACACATTCATCATTTGAGATTTAAATTCATCCACAAGAAAGACAGAAAGGCTAGTATAAATGATATCATCAACATAAAGACAAATAATGATGAAATCATTTTTATCTTTCTTTTTCACATACAATGTGAGATCGTTTTCACTTCTCATGTACCTTTTTTGTTGAAGGTACCCATCAATCCTGCTATACCAAGCTTTTGGGGCCTACTTCAACCCATCCAATGCTTTCTTTAGTTTGTTCACCTTTGTCTCATTGTCCTACTTTTTGAAACCTTTTGGTTGTGCTATATAGACCTCCTCTTGTAACTCACCATTAAGAAATGTCAATTTGACATCAAATTGATAAACATGTCACTTAATTGTGCTGCCAAAGCTAAGACATGTCTCATTGTTTCAAAACGTGCTACCAGAGAAAGTGTTTCTTCAAAATTAATGTCATACTGTTGTGCATAACCTTTTGTGCTTTTGTAAGCTTCCATCTACAACAAACTTTGTCATTGAACACCCATTTCAATCCAATTGCATTTTTACCTTTCAGTAAATCGACCATCTACCATGTTCCATTCTTTTAAATGCATTTTATCTCTTCTACCATTGTTTTATGTCATTCTTCCTTTTGAACTTCTTTTTTCATAATACAACATATCTGAAACAATTACAACAAATTGACTCAGGACATATATGTTAACATGATATTTGGTATTTGGCTTCTTGACTCTTGTTGATCTTCCTTTCGGAGTTGACTCATTTAAAAACTCTTCATGTGTAATAGATGTTGGTGATGCCATTGATGAACTAGCAGGTGAACTTGGAAGTGACTCATGTTTTCCACTTTGAAAATCTTAAGTAGGCACAAAAAACTCTTGTTGAACTTGCTCATCATTTATTTTGTAACTTACATTTTCATCAAAAACTACATCCCTTCTAATTAAGATCTTGCCATTGAGAGGGTTATACAATCTATATGCTTTAGATTGAGTACAATAACCAATAAAAATGCATTTTTTTAGAATTTTCATCAAGCTTTTGAAGAGCTTGAGAAGTTACCAAAGCATAAGTAACACACCCAACGACTCGTAAATGACTTACATTGGGTTTTCTTTCACACCATGCTTCATATGGAGTTTTGTTCATGACAATCCTTGTTGGTGAAAGATAAACAAAGTTGCTACAACTTCTGCTCATTGATTGTAACATGTTTCTTGCCATCTCCATAACAATTCGATTTTTCTGCTTAGCAACACCGTTCTGCTCACGTGTATAAGGAGTTGTTAACTCCCTATGGATGCCATTTTCTTAGCAAAATAGATTGAATTCTTTGGACACAAAATATCCTCCTCTATCTGTATGAAGTGATTTAATATGGAAACCACTTTGATTCTCTACCATGGCCTTGAACTTCTGAACTTGTTTTCTAGAAAATACACCTAACTCATATGACTATAATTATATGTAAATAACAAGAAATAACGACTTCCGTCCAAGGGCTTAGTTTGCATAGGCCCGCATAAATTAGAATGAATTACTTCTAGGCATTTAGAAGCTCTCCATGTCTTTCCAACTGAAAATGAATTTCTAATTTGTTTTCCATAAACTCATCCTTCACATAAATTAAGAGAACCAACTTTTGGTAATCCAAAAGCCATACCTTTATCACTTAGCAATTGCAAGCCTTTGATATTGAGATTTCCATACCTCAAATGCCATAACTTCGAGTCATCTAAGGGGAAACATCTAAAGTGACAGCAAAATTGTCCGTGTTGGAAACATCTAAAGGAAACATCTTATTTAGAGTCAAGATAACATAAACTTGTTTGCTTGATTTCTTGTTTGTGATAACACATGCATCTTTATAAAAAAGAATAGAATATCCACTAACCGTTAGTTATCTAACGCTCAACAAGTTGTATCCTAAATCAGGAATAAAGTGAACATTGTCTAACATTTTTGCTTTGCCATGGCTACTCTGAACTCTCATAGTGCCTTTGCCTCAACTTGAATCTCCCTTTTATTGCCAAGTTGCACATTTATCTTGTGTCTCCTCAAGCTCCTTGAACAAAGACTTGATGCCAATCATGTGATTTGACTAACCATTATCTAGAAACCAGAAATCACATGGCTGATCAACTTCAATACAAACCATAAAAAGCTTGTTTTGCTCTTCAGTTTCTGCTGCAAAATTCATTTTTGATCTTTGTACCAACAATCATCTTACATATGTCCGTATACATTGCAATGAGAACATTCATTATATTGTACCACGACCATTCCTCCTCTTTGTCCACCATTCCTTGTTGGACTATACCACGACCACACCACCATGAAATCCTCCTCTTTCTTCGACTTATACTTGTTGACTGGTCGCTTTCTCCTTGTTTGGTGGTTGTCTCCTTCACTTGGAATGCCTTCTCTTCAATCTTGTCCACTGATCTATTGAGTCTTGCTTCATGAGATTGAAGTAATCCATCAGTTCATCAACAGAAAGGAATGATAGATCTTTTGCTACTTCTATGGCTTCCACTACATGATCAAACTTTGGAGTCAAACTTCACATAACTTTTTATTGTATATTTTCAATATACTTTCACCTTAAATCTATTCTTTTTCATTCTTTCAAAATCATCTTCAAATTCAAACAAATTCTAAATAACAGAAACACTTGATACAGGATATTAAAAAAAAGAAGGGTGAAAAACGAAAAAGTAGAGAAAACGAGAAAGGAAGTAAAAGAAAAGTAGAAAGTAAAGGGGGAGAGCACCATACGAGGACACAAAAAAAGAAAAACAGGCTTTTGGTTGGAAGGTTTTTTATTTTTTTGGATGTCCTCTTAAAGGTAAGATTTCTTCACCTTTGGCTTATCTGTAGCTCATTTTGGGTGTATCTAGTTAGCTGTGTATCCCCACTTGTGCATGGCTTCACGTTAAACTTTATCTAAAGCATGCTCTTCATGGTCACATGTTTGTTGAGTTTTGTTCCTTTTTGTTTGTTTTTTCGTTTCGTTTTGATTATGTTTGTATCACAAGTTTTGTGATTTCATTTTAAATAAGGTGAGGTAAGTTAAACATACACACTTTTCTCCGCCACCTTCTATTTTTACTCTCAATGTTTTATCTGGGCCTTTTCCTTCACGATACAGGATAAAGCTGTCGGTACTCACAGTGGCTTCCCTTTGGTTGTGATCCTCTGATATTAAAAAAACTGAGAGGTTAGTTAATAATAAAAACCGAGTGGGTGTTCAATGGGAAGTGCTGCTCAGGAATAAGTTTAAGTGCTGCTCGGGAAGTGACCATGTAACTTGCATCCAGATTAATCCATAATAATTTATTTCAATATTAAATAATTATTCTTTTATTGATAATACAGTTTTAAAATATCATTACTGAATTTCTATTTGTCTCGTTTACGTTGCATGAATGGACAATAGTGAGAAACTTGTAAATTTGCATTCACGGTGGGACCACATTTCTTTCGATTCATGGTCTTGCGATGGTATCGAGGGTTAAGAAAGGTTGGACAAGGATATGATAACTATGAACAAGAAAGAACAAAGAATATGATAACATGGAAGAAGGTGTTTTTTATTGAGTTTTTTCTTTTTGTTTACAATAGCTTACTTAATATAAAATTCTAGGAAACTAAATATAGAAATTATTCTAAATAAATACATTTGATATTCTATTGATATTCTCTGGTACTCCTTTGATTACCTCTGATATTCCTTTTATTATCTCTGATATTCTAGGATTTGTTTCTCTGATAACAATATTCTAATTCATGGTCCATTTGAAATTGGATTCAAGTGGGACCTATGGATTGACTTTTCTTTGTTTCAATTTGGTGGAGGTAGCATGTTGCATGAATTGACAATGGTAAGAAACTAGTAAATTTGCATTCACGGCGGGGCCACGGTTTTTTTATGAAATTCATCTTGGTAACGAACCATTTGCAATTGGATTTAAGCATCTTAGCCACAATTTAAAGACGCCCTTTTCCAGGATTTCCGTACTTTCTTCCTACACCTCCGTTTCTTTATAAAATGACCATTATATTCTAATAATAAAATTAAATAAATCTTATTCTTACCTTTTTTTTAAAAATTGTACTACCTAAAATTAAAAAATTATGTTTTAATTATATATTTTGAAATAAAATATTTTAAATTTTATAATCTAAAATATAAAAAGTTTGTATATTCCAAATTGTACCCAATTTCTAAAGTTCAGCGTAATATGTATTAGTAGGTGCATATAATAATAAAAAAAAAGAGCACGCATAGTGACCAAGGGAGCACATTGTAACAACATGTTGCATTTAGTAAAAAGGAAGTCTGTATAGTAAATTTTTTATGTTGTGTTTATAGTAAAAATTTAGTGTTGGTAAAATTTGTGTTGGTAAAATTTGAAAGATGTTCTTACACAAAGTTGCAGGACCTCTGGAGTCTTCCACAAAACAATTAGGATGCCTTAACTTTTCGGATAGGTCAAGTTCATGCCTTTGTCTATCAATTGTTCGCCCAAGATCGAGTGGAGTGTGTACCTGCGATGACACTCCAACACTCAAGTCAGTGTTTGCTTATCGGAACAATTGCAGTTAGGATATTTTTAACATACCTTTGCACTCACTGTGGCTCTTTATTTGTAAAGTCCACTACTGACACAACCCTCATACTATTGGTTCAGATGTTATGACATGTCAACTTTTGCAGATTGTGCTTGTCAGAGGATGTTTGTGAGTTGGCGTTGGGCAAGTTACCTCTAACCGAGAAGTTGTCGACACAAGACAATAAGATGTTGCCCAGAGCCATGTAGTACACTTGCCCCCCAATCTTGAACGATGTTTTATTAGCGAAAAGGTTTTCTTGCTAACTTATCGCCTAGTTTTGGGCAGCAAATTGTCGACAAGTATTCAGTCTTTGTGCACTTGCTCTTAATTTGCTATGTTGCTTAGGCGGGAGTTTCTTGGCGCTCATTCTCCAGCCTTTTTGTGCCTTGACTTTTCAAGTGGATTTGCGACACGTCATACTTTGAAGAGCGTGCCTTGATGATCGGATGGTGGAGGGTGCATCGTTTACTGTTTGAGTGTCTTGATGAGCGTGTTGCCTTCTATAAATGAAGGCATTGGGTCATTATTCACACATGCTTTCTCAAATTTGTTCCGATATCCGACAACTTGAAGTGTTTCGTACTAGCTAGGTGCAACACTTTCATTCCTGAAGGTAAAGATGTCGTCCTTTTCTGGTTTCACTGAATCCACTGGGAGTGTTTCTTCGAGTGTTAGGGCGAACTTTAGGGGCTCTGAGGTTTCGCCCATCATGTTCGAAGAGGTTCTCGACAGTGGTTATGACAAGTCATATGACCATCCTAATTTTGATGGGATGTTGCTATCTGAGGTAGCTGAGAGTAGCCTCCCTTGCCGCAGCGGATATGATTGGGCGAGTTCTCTAGTCACCTCCCGCTTCTCTAGATATAGGTGGTCGTCTATGGTGGAGACGTATGTAGCAAGTATGCCTATGTTCACAACGGACAACACGAGCACCAAGATGTTTGTTAAACGTTGTACGTCGATAGACAACGTGTGCCATGGCCGAGAAGGTCACAACAATGACTTTTTTTACATCTATGTGTGCATGTTCACGGACTCTATTATTCGTCTTCCTTTTGATGAATTCAATATGGGCATGCTTCGTATGTTTAACGTGGCGCTCACTTAGTTGCATCCTAACTCTTAGGCGTCACTCCAAGCTTTTCGACTTTTGGCCGAGATGTTTCATCTTCGTCCTTCTCCACATGTTTACCTTTCTTACTACAATGCTCGTCCCTCTGGTGTCATCAAGTGGGTTTCTTTGGTTAGCCAGTGTAATAACGTTCTTTATAGGCCATGTTAAGCGTAATAGTCTAGTCTTAGAATGTGTGTGAGTGTGATGTAAACCATGAGCATACATCTTACATCATTGGAATAAGCTTAAAGATATTTTAATAACTCAATATATAAAACTAGTAGTGAGTGGAACTTAATGGAATTAAACAATTGTTTCATCAAAGTTCTTAAAACTGATTATTTTCAAAATACATTTTGCTGAAAAATCTTGTTAACAGAAAATCAATCGATTCAAGTGAGTTTTCAATCATTTTTTTCGTAACAGTATACTTTTTTTTCAAACTATTTTTTACTATATAAAACTGACTTTGTATTCACGTTAAAAACACACGAGAAAGAGAAATTGAGTGAATCCTTTGCGAAATATAGTGAATACAGTGATATACAATGGTTTTTGAAGAGATTTGATTCAAAAAGAAATAAGAAAGTGAATCTTTAAACTCGTCCTTGGTAGAAGATTGTGTTTTCTGGTTCTGCATCACAGGGAAGTTGTTGTAGTTCTTTTCTATCACTGGTTTCGGTTTAAAATTGTAGTAATAGTTTGATTTTGATTGTACATTGTTTTAGAGTGTTGTTTTCTGCAAGTGTATAGGGTTTGTGCTTGTAGAAGTGCAGTAGGATTTTGTACAGTGAGCATGTACTCTTGCAAGGAGCAAGAAAGTGTTCTTGCAGGGTGCAAGAGTATGTATTGATTGTATTGATTGAACTATTTGGTTCTTTAGTAGAATTTCTTTTCTTGTTGACAAAGAGACTAGATATAGCTCTTGAGGAAGAGTGAATTAGTATAAATATATTTTTCTTGATTCACGACATGATTCTGCATAATTGTCTTTACTGCTACACATTTTTCAACTGATTGTTTCTTATATTAAATTGATTACTTTCTCTATTCTGCAACTCTGTCATTTATGTCACTACAACATTTATCACTTTAGGCAACACTTTTATTAGCCACAAACAAATAAATGTGGCCTAAAAGTAGAAAAGGCCACACTTTTACAAGTGAGGTTTATTTTCATTATAGGCCACACTTTTTTGAGTTGTGAGCATTTTAAGCCACAATTTGCTCTTATACTCTATTAAAAAAAATAGGCCACATTAAAAAGGTGTGCCCTAAAATTAAAAAAAATGTGGACTATATAAATTATAGTATAAACCACATGTTCTGAATGTAACCTATTACTCACCCTCTAAAACCAAAACATTAAAGGTAAAATTGTAGGCTTTCCGCTCTTACAAAAATTAGACTTCCTGCTTATGCAAACAGAAGATTACAGGTACTGGAATTAAAAATAATTAACCTTTCTGCTACCAAACCCTCTGTCTACCCTACCTCACTCCCACAAATCCTTTGTCTACACTACCTCATCCCCTACCTCACTCTCTCAACATTTTCATCTCATCTCCCCCACTTTCTTGTCGATCATCCTCTCCTCGTCGCCGCCATTGTTTGTCATCTGCAGTCTTCTCCCTATAGTCATTGTTTTGCTCTCCGTCATCTCTGGTGAGTCTCTCAATCTCGATCTTTCTCACTATTTCGGTCACATTCTCAATTCCTCTTCTTTCATTCACCTAATTTAGGGTTTCTGTTTTGAATTTGGTTAGATTTTTTTTGTATAAATTAGAGTGTGTTTTTTATAATCAAATTTGTGTTTCAAGGTTAGTTATTATGTTTGTTAGAAATTTGTTCATTATTAATGTTGAGTATTGACATAATATGATGACATTTACGGTCTCTGATTTGGCCATAGAAGCTTTTTGTGGAGCATAAATTAGCCTCTAAACCAGCATGGTTCAGAACTTGAAAATTATTGAAAGAAATGTTTGTCCTAGGACTATACTCTATTAATTTATCTTCATGAGTCAAGAAATTTATAGAGGTATATTTGTTCCAACTTACAAAATGGATATGACTTTTCCCTGTTATAGGTATAACCACATATAAAACAAGTGCAAAATGTTTACATAGATGAATGCATAATGTTTATCATTTTGGAATCAAGCAATAATTGCTACAATTATTTGAATAAAACATAAAATAAAGAAATAAATAAAATACTTTTGTTATATACCTTATAATTTTTTGTAACTTTCAAACTGTGCTAGGAAACATTGGAGTATAGTTTTTAATATTTTTAGTTGTTACAATTATGTTTTGAAATACATTATGCACATTTAATTGCATTTCTAAATGTTATGAGTATTATTAATGTTATCTTCAATTACAATTTACAATAAATAATGAAATTGTCTTCTATAGTTTTATTGAAGTATTTTTACATTATAATAATAATGTTAAAAATGAATTAGTGGCTTAATGTATTCATAATCTATTTGGAAATATTACAAATGTGGTATGAAGGATTAAACAAAAATGCAACAGCTAAAAAAAAGTGTGGCCTAAATGTTGACAGAAAGGGTAACAATATGAGAAAAATGTGGCCTAAACATTGACAAAAAGGCAACAGGTGAAAAAATATGGCCTAAACACTGACAAAATGTGCGGCCTATTGTATTAGGCTAAGGCCACACTTTTTGAAAAAATTTGTGGGCTTTGAGCTACGCCCACTGCTGAATACACCACAGTTTCAAAACCGTGGCCAAACTGTAGCCTAAAGTTAAGGCCACGGTTTTTTCACCTTAAGCTAATTTTTTACCTGTTGGCTAAAGTGAAAAATGTTGCAGTGTGTTCATTACTATTTTGGGACTCACGTGTTTTTTGCAAATTAGTTAATTCATTTCTATTTAACATAATTTGTTTAGTGGATATATTGATTGATTTTTTTTTTATCAAATTCATTCTTGATTAATCAATTAGCTGTTTCTAAGCCATCTATTGAAAAACTGTAATTGATTGGAATTTGTCTATAATAATCTGAGACAATATCAACTAGTTCTAACTCTCTTTTAATTGATTACAATTTGGTGTTTCATTTTTCAACCAAAATAATTTGAACGATTGTATTCTTGTTTCAATTGATTGAATTTTTTAATCAAGATTTTACATTCACCGTTTTTCATCTTTAATTGATTGTTGTGTCTGGTGTTGGTCTGATTTGTGAATTGATTGAATACTGGATTTAATTAATTGATTCTATGTTGAACTGTACTGCAAGTTCTTTTAATTGATTGTTTTAGTGTTTCAATTGATTGATTATGTTCTGTGCAAGCAACCCACTGTAAATTATTTTAATAAAAGATATTCACTCTTTCTATTAATCTTTTTTTACTGTTTTGCAAAAATATTTCAAAGTTCAATTCACTTCCTTTCAAACTTAATCTAAAACTTTTTTCAACATTTATAGCTTATTAGTGTCAGATATTGTCTAGAGATAATTAAGTATCTTTTAATAATACAATACATTTACGACCGACTGATTATAGATTTAGACTAAACATCTATATGACAACATGAACCACTAAAGTCTTTCACACCGGTATCGTACAAACCCAAATTTAATCATATTATGGTCACTTTATTTTTCTTTTCTTTAATCAAAGAAGAGACTCTCATAGTGTTGTTTTAAAAAAAAAACAAAAAAAAAATAAGAAAAAAAATCCAAAATTATACTAATCTCCTTATAATCCTATCACATTATAACATGCAGCATTTCCTCTTGCTAGTTTTGGACAACAACTTCGTCATCTTGGACACATAATTAACTCATGTTATTTTTCGTATCAGGTATGGACTTGAAGATGACTCACTTCATGTGTTACGAGATTTCCATTTTCTTCTCCTTATTTGGCACTCTTTTCGAATGACATCCCAACCAGATTTCTTCATCAATGATGTCCAAGCTTGGATTAAGCATCTTTTCTCCCGACTGCAACTCTATTTGATAGCACTTGTTGCTTTTCTATGGATGGCACGAAACACTTTTGATTTCTGAGCATAAACCTTGGCATCAAAGGCTTCTAATTAATCAAATCCAGACGCTGGTGTCAATTCCACCTCTATATATATACTCATGCTCAATGTGCCACATAATTTATATACATATATATAAAAGAATTTAATTCAATATAAGTAAGATCAAATCTTATAAATGATAAAAGTAGAAATAAAACGAAATCAAAAGCATAACATTAACAATTTCAACATTTAAATTTGAAAAAATACTATAATACCTAAACATGATCATAATATCAACTTTTTCAGCGGTCACTGGGCTGACAGGTAGTCCACGTGTTAAGGCATCTGATTCATCTACACCATTAAATTCATTTTGGAGGATTAAATCATAGGGCCATTTCTGATACATATTAATTGAAAGAAGGGTTTGCACCGTATATGATTGAATGGTGTTGGCATGGTGTGTCAGATGGATGTAGCGAGGTTATTTAAGATCCATGTGATTAGCCTCTTAGGCCTGTTGTGGTAGCACCATACTTCTTTCGTAGGGATTGCTGTTCTTCAGACATTGTAAGTCTGTGTTGTCCACTGTTTATTGCAAATCTTCCTTGGCTAAGTGGGAGCATCGTTATTTATGTTTGCCCTTTACTTTTTCATCACTAATAATATTTTGGCTTATTTCAGGAAAAAAAAAAGAAAAAGAAATCTATTAATGGCATTGTACTACTGAGTGGTTGATCCCATTCCGCTGCAGCATAATGGGCAAATGAGTTGGGCGAAGGTTTGGTGGACACTATGAGCTGTTTGGAACCAACAAATAAACCTAATTAAAATTTATAAAATAATATTTACTTTTTCGAAATATTACTTCTCTCACGTCTTGTCATGTGGGGTGAGGTCAGTGGACGGAAGAAGATAAAACTAAAAAAAGGTCATCACTAGTTCATTTTTATGTTGTTATGTGCTGTCACATTTTAACTCGTTGAGAGTAAGGTGATGTACGTACAATACTGCAATGGGATAGAAGTAATAACTGTTTTCATTTTATTAATTCACGTCACAACAAATTTTTGAATAGTCGGAATAGAAAACAAAATACAAGCATATAATTTATGAATGCTCTTATATTATATTAATTAATGAGGTAAAAAAATTAAAAGGATGAGAAAAAACAAAAATGAAAATAAATAATTTTAATCCATACATTTTGAATGATTGAAGGTAAAATAATTAAACCCCGAATTATAAATGACTCTGCTAATATATATATATATATATATATATATATATATATATATATATATATAGAGAGAGAGAGAGAGATTATCATCTAAATAAATAAATTCTAAAAAATTTATTTGTTATTTTTATCCTTATTCATATAATTTAATATTAAAATATTAGTTCTTTTAATATATGATGTTTGATATTATTATCTTAAGTAAGTTGGTACACTAAATTTCAACTATCATTTATCAAATATGAATCATCTAGAAGGAAAAAAAACTACAAGCGTGAGACCATACCAAATTCATAATAAAGAAAACAACACCAACCTAAAAATTTAACAAAACCTAAATTTTAAGAGTTTTATAACTATTCTAACAATATTTAATGAGGACAAAGAATCCAACTAAAATAAATTTAATTTATTATTAATTGACAAAAATATTATCTATAAGATTAAAATATCTATTATTTTTTCTAAAGATGTGAAAAATCCTAAACTTCCAAATAAAGCAAACCTTCAAAACTTTATTCTAACAAGATTTAATAAGCTAAGCACAATAAAAGAGTTATAAAAAACCTAACTCACTAAAGAAAAGTCACACTTCAATCAATTTTTTAAAAATTCTTTATGAGAAAAAAGGTTATTTATTAAAATCATATTAAAAAAGAAAATAAATTATTAAAATAAAGGGTAACTTTTGTAAAATAGTTCTCTTAAAAAAATTTTATTAGAGTAATAAGTTTATCACTCTTTTACCTCCACACACAAATGCATGAATTTTCCTGATGAAAGAAAAAAAAAAGACACACGTTTGCAGGAACAATTATGTATTTCATTTCTAATCCAAGATTTTAACCCGTTCTCTAAATAATTTGATTTTTAAGCACTACTTATCCCATAGAATTTCGTATTTGTTAGAATGCGCATAAATCCATGACATTAAAAATTAAAATAATTTTAAATTTAGGAGGATGAAATCTGTCTGTGTTTAAAAGCAAAATAAAAAAAAATATTTTTAAATTTTAAAGAATACAATTATTTTTAAAGGTTAAACTAGAATTAAAAAAAATAATTTAGTAACAACTAAAATTATATTTAAATATATAACACGATCACGGTCAGTTATTTCTTCCATACTAACCCTGACAAAAGCAATTACTAAAATTTATAACTTTTTTAACACCAACAACCATATATATCTACCAACAATGCGTATAAAATGGTCGAATACATACATGCATGTATATATATATATATATAATCCAATATCACATAATTCTCCTCACTATGGGTACATGTGTCTCGCAGTTTCACAAATGTCAATGACAGCACCATCTTCAATCAATGTGCACCATGCAACCTGCTAATGGTTAACAAGCTCAACATTTGGGGAAGAATGCATTGTATTTATTGCACAACCCATCCCTTGAAATCCCGTATCCCTAAGCTAGTAATTATAACAAAATAGTAGTAGCTTTGTACATCAAACTATAGCTCTGAAGTTTAATTTGACTCATTTGCTTAGTGTACAATTTTCTCAGTTCATTTATTATAACCTCATTTCTTAGAAGATAGTAGTCACAAATGTGTCAAAAAAAAGATAGCAGGCAAATAGCTTAATATACATTCAGACAAACTCTCATGAAGTATATTACTTTGTCAGTACGAGCGAGAACATATTAAAACGTATAATTGCTTGTATTCTATGATGAAGATATTTAGGTTAAGTTATACCATTTTCAGAATTGATATAAACATGGATGACATGAAAAAATTATTTTACATTACATGAAATTGATTTTATGTCCATCTATTAAAGAACTTTTTAAGTTAATTATGTGATATGAAAATTTATTTTATGTCCACCTATATCATCAAAAAGAGAGTATTTTATGTCATATTGTGATGGAAAGATGTAAAAAAACTCTTTTCATATTGAATATAAATCTTATTTTTTATTCTAACTAAAGTAGGAATTTATTGTGTATTTAATTAGTTTGAAGTGATTTTTTATTAGTGTACGGGTTATAAATGAAAATTGGATGTAATCCACCGTTAAGATGAACTAGTATAAAAATTTGAGTATTGTTTTATCTATTATCCATATCATGAGTTAATTGTATGTTACAAATTATCTTGTAAAAATATTTCAAAATGTTTTTTATAAATATTAGAGAGTCATCCTTAGTCTATTTAGTTACCGTCGTCTAATATTTAATTTGTAAAATTCTTTTTAGTTATATTCAACCTTTACTTCTGTACCACATCTCTTTTTTTTTCATTGATTTGGCAAGGAGCTTTGCAATGGAGTCAATGAAAAAGTTATAAGTATTTTATTTGTTACATTGAGAGTTGACTAGGAAACAAATTATTTTCTAAGCTTTAGTAGAGAGAGCTTGTCAATGGATTGTTACACCATTGTTAAGTATTTATTTATATGTACTAAGTTATTTTTGCTTAAGGATAAACAAGGTTATAAGTTTGGAGGAGTTTGATAAGATTTGTTTTATTATATTTTGGACCCAATTTTCAAATAAAATCAATTATTTCTAAGCTTGAAACTTGCTAAATTTCTTGTTTTTATCTCTTTTTTATAAATAATTTATTTTTTGTTATAAAAGAATTAGTCACTTGAGTTTTTAATCAAAATTTACTCTAAATCTATTAATTTTATCAATTTATTGAATAATAAACATTAGATAAAGAAGAGCACGATTGGAGCCCACGAAAAATGAGATAAAAGAACAAAAATTGACACATAAGACTTGTGCCTAATGCCACTGAAGCTCGGTCGAGAGCCATACAACTAGAAAGAAAATCATGTAGCAATTGTGTCCAATGCCACTTAAGTTGGGTCAGGCACCAATATGGCCATAGACCTTTGTAGATTGAGCCTAACGCCACTAAAGTTGGGTCAGGCGCGAATGTCCCTGATCATAATCTATTTAAAGGACTTTTTACATTAGGGTTAGATACTCCACTCCATCTAAAAGTTAGAATCAGTATGAGAGTCAAAAAAATGTAGCCTTGGAGTAATGACTAAGGTTTGGAGGGTTCTTTTTCTCTCTTTGTATATTCATCTTCCTCTGATATTCATCATTTTCATTGTTATTGGGGTTAAATGTAATCAATTGAATTCTCATGTAAATGTGTTTCAATGATAGTATTTTGTTTTTGTGCACATTGCCTGTCTTGTTGATTCATGGTTTATAATTGATTCTAGGTTATTGGAAAATATCATTTATAATCTGGATCTAAATACCAAATGAAAACTTGTATCTAGGATAGAGCATGATTTGTTTATTGTCTTAAGACCCTTGTGGAAAAAGCAAGTTTTTCTTATATAATTGATCAATAGAATATGGAAAAAGAATGGAGAGGATATAGAATGCAATTGTTAGGATTAAACTTCACCAACCTCACTCTTTCATGCATAAAAACATTTACCTTATTTTCAAACAAAAGTTAATGTCAACCCACAATAATACCCAAACCTTAATATCTTAGGCGAATGAGCCTAAGCTTCCCTATTAATTATCAATCTCTTGATCAATTATATAGAAAGGACTTGCAAGCGCCACAAGAGTATTAAGACAACAAATGAATCATGCTCTATGTCTATATACAAGCTTTTATTTGATATTTTGATTAAGTTCTAGATTACAAATGATATCTCTCAATACCCTAAGAATCAACTATCAAGCCATGAATCAACACGACAGACAATTAACGCAGAAACAAAATATTAACATTGAAAGGAAAGACATATATATAAACCCAATATTGATCAAATGAGAATTAAAATTGATTACATCAAACCTAAGAAGATGAGAAGAATGAATAATAGAGGAAGATAAATACACAAAGAGGAGAAAAGGAAACCCTTCAAACCCTAGTTGTCATCCCATAATTACATTTTTCTAACTCCCAGACAGAGCTTGTCTCCTAGATGGAGTGGAGTGTCAAATCCTAGTGTATAGACCTCTTTAAATACACAAAGGAGTTAGGTCAGCAAGGTGAAAGTCCGACCCAACTAAAGTGGCTTCGGACACGACTTCAAATTCATGTAGCTTTTGACCCAAGTGGCATTCAATTTAATCTTTTATTTTCTTCTTCATGGGCTTCATTGTGCTCTTCTTTATCAAATGCTTCATGTTCAATTATTTGACAAAATTAATGGGATTTAGATTAAAATTTGATTAAAAACTCAAGTGCCAATTATTTATAAAAAAAATCAAATTGTTAATAAAAAGAGATAAAAACATAGGATTTTGACAGGTTCCAAGCTTTGATAGAGTTGATTTGATTATAAAAATAAACCTAAAAATATAATAAAAATAAATGTTATCAAATACAAGGCTCAAAATAAATTTTGGACTACTCTATATTTTTTACAAGTAGAGGTCTTGTATTCTTGATGTTCCAATATTTTTAGAGTGATCTTCATAAAAGCCAGACTTGGGTCCAAATGCCTTAATGGGGAGGCCCAATCAAGCCCAATTAGACCAAAACTTCTAATAAGCTCTTGATCAAGTCTCTATTTCAGTGATCTCTTTATTCTTGTCTACAATCTTAGAGATGGTTCTCAGATTATTCTTTCCTCTTGAAAAAGATTTGTTCTCAGATCTTGCATGATGTTTAACAACTGCAAACTCTATTTGTTGACATCATTGTTTTCCGCCAGGATCAAATATCCGTCCATACAAGACAAAAAAGCATCAATAAAACAAATTTTATTGCAAAATAAAGAAGATTAATGAAAATATGCCCCTTATTTTTATTTTTGAAAGAATTTTTATTAGAATCACAAATGGCTTATTTTTGTTCACTTTGTCGTCACTATTTCATGCAGTGCAATGACTCCTCAAAGTGAAGTTTCTGAAAATTTTCACAAGAATTAAATTTTTTACCTTTTTGTGAAGTGTTAAGAAGCATACATACTCTCTTAATATTTTCCTTTCTAGAAATTAACTCTAACTCTCCTTTTTTTTGTTTTTCCTTATTTTTACTACTTTCTTTTTCCATTTTCTCTCTCAATTTTATTTCATCCTCTCTCACTTGTTGTGGTGAAAGAGGAATTAAATTCATCTTAGTTTCTATGTGTTGGAAAGTTATTCTATAGGTGTGGCCATTATGTATAATCTTATTATCGTATTGTCATGGTTGTCCAAGTATAATATATCCAGTTTCCATAGGAACAATGTCAAATAAAACATATTCAAAATATTTGCCTATGGAAATAGGTGTACTAACTTGTTCATTAACTACTATACCTCCATCATTATTAATCCATTGAAGATTGTATGGTTTAAGATGGGGTTTAGTAGGGAAGTCTATCTTTTTCACCAACTTTGCACTACAACAATTGCAACTAGAACCACTATCCACAATAACACAACAAGTATATTAAAAAAATTTACATCTTGTGTGGAAGGGATTCTCACGTTGTGATTATTCTAATTCAACAGGTTGGCTCTTAAGAAGTTTTCTCGCCAATAACAACTTTCCTTCACTGGGAACAAGTGCTTCTTCAGATTCTAAATTATCTTTTTCTCTAGGTGAAGAATGAGAGTTGTCCTAGTTCTTGGTGTTTTCATCTTTCAAAACCAAATTTATTTTGTGAGGACACTTAGAAGAGTGGTTTCCCTTTTCAAGACACTTAAAATGCTAGATAACTCTTGTTTTAGATTTCTTAAAGAATCTCTATAATTATATTTTTCTATGAATTTTTCTTTCTCTTTTTCTTTTTTCTTTTTCTTGTGGTCTCTCATAATTGAAGGGATAAATCTTCCGTGACGAAGACATGCTAGGATATTCCTTTTTAGATTTGATCTTCCTTTTCAGCTACTATTCAACCCTTATACACATTTGCACAAGCTCATTCATATCCTTATAGGATAACAAGAGATCTCATAGCGGAGACCACTTTGAAATCTAGCCACCATGATTCTTGAATCTTTAAGAATCCCCACTCTCATTAACAATAACAACATTTTCTGCATATACTCCCCTACACTCATATCTCTTTGTCGGAGTCAATAGAGCTTGTCCATCAACTCCCTATCATAATATGAGGGTACGTGGAGTTTTCTTAGTAATGCATTCCAATAACGAATTTAAGGAGTATGGTGGATTTTATGGTCTCGAACTAGTACATTGCTCATCCTTGAAAACTATGAGTAACTAGGGATACTCGTCTCTCCTAGTGTGTCTGGTAACATTCAAAGATTTATTCTATATTCATCTCCCAATTTTTATCCTATTTTGCTAATGATGACAAGTGCACTAGTCTCAAATGTAGCAAATAATAAATATATTATTCTTTCTCAAAGTATTTTTGCAATATTACAATAGTTCTAATTATAATAAAATTGGATTCAATAACAATTTCATGATTTAATTTGATGTTCAGAAAAATAAAATAATATTTAATATTTTTATCAACAATTAAATTGTAGAAAAGGATTAATTATGAATAATATGAGATTGTCAGGGTTAGATTTCACCAATCCTCACTCTCAAGCATAAAAACGCTTACTTTCTCTCTAAACAATAATTAATGGGAACCTACTAATATACTAGAACCCTAATTCCTTAAATGAACAAGCCTAAGCTTATCTATTAATCGTCAATTCCTTAATCAATTATATAAATAAAACTTAGAATCGTCACAAGGGTCTTAAGACAACAAACTAATCATGCTTTATTCCTATATACAAGCTTTCATTTGGTATTTTAATTTAGTTCTTCATTACATAAGATATTTCTCAATACTTAAAGAATCAAAGATCAAGTCACGAATCAACACGACAAACAATAAGTACAAATTAAAATACTAATATATTGAAAGGAAAGACATAAATATGAAAAATACAACGATTACATGAGAGTTCAAAAAGGTAGATTCTAACCCCAAAAATAATGGATTTAGTTTCTCATAGTCGTGAGAAAGCTAAACATTGTAGAAGAATAATAAAAATAAGAAATTACTCCCATAAAATTGTAAAGTTGCCTCCAATTCCCATTTTTGCTTCTTGATGATCAAGATATCTAACCCTAATGCATAGCGGTAGCAATTCAGCATAATATATCCTCTGCATACTTTTTCTTCTTCTTTATGATATTTTTTATATAGGTAATGGAAGAAGATAGTCAAAGAAAGGTTGTTTATAGTTGTTGAAAGGTTGTTTATAGTTATTAAGTAGCTTCAACTTTTATGCATATCCTTTCGTCTTAGCTTGATGCATTTGGTGCAACTTTGAAAAGCACAACCTTGGTAACATAAATTTTTTCACCAATTCATGGTAAAAGAGCACACTGTTTAGGACAGACAAATGGATTAGAGTTGAAATTTTCATTGTGTCAAGAGGTTAGTGAATAAATTAGCTTTAACTCTTTTCCTAAGAGACCATTTAATGTTGACTTACTAGCACCTTTAGTGAATCTTTTTGGCAAATGAAAGTAGTGGACATTTCCTACATCCAAAAAATGAACGCACACACATATATGTGTTCAAGAAGTACAATGTTAATGATGCATGTTATTTGATTCTTATAAGCGTATGATCTAATTTATAAGAGTGTTTGTATCATACATAAGAAAATACTACGTAGTGTTGTATCTTCTGAGAGACAAAACACTTTAGTCTTACATGGTCTGTTGCTGAAAACATTTGTCTTATAGATGATGTGTGATTCATGTTTTATGCTTTGTAGTTTTCAACACTTAATCAAAATTACAATGTTAGATTTTCCATTAACACAAGGTTTTTTTCATCCTTTATGATACAAATAGTCTTTTAAACCTAAGTATTATTAGCAAAGTATAATAAATTTTGGTATCATATCAAGAAGAGACTTAGAGCACACAACATGACTAAGATATACATATATATCTTTACATATATATATGTACATATATATATTTATATATATATATATATATATATATATATATATATATATATATATATATATATATATATATATATATATATTAATCAGTTCTTGATGAACACATACAAGAACCAAATGAAGTGGTTTACAAAAAGTATACTAAGATCACGTGCTCAAATGGGAAAGAAGGAGTTACAGATTACAAGTTTAATATATTGAAAACATTCAACTATAGTAAGAGCACACTATATATAGGCTAGTAACAATGTCATTAACAATATAACAAAATAATACAGTGTCTTAACTAACTAACTAACAAAATATAATAACATCTTAAGGTTAGACGTAGTGTATTAGACTATTTAGTATAGCAAGATGACACAAGGCATTATCAACAATAACACTTTAGTATGGATCCTCTATTTCTTCCTTACCAGTACTTCCGTAATGTTTCTTTTTGAATCATGAAAACCCACACATAGAAACATATTCAATGTGAAAACTAATTTTTTGTATAATATGAAATCATTAAGTGATGCATGTATCTTCTTATACTTCATAACCATTAAGCATACTCTCTTTTTGTCCTCATAGTTACGATTAGATATCATGTAACCTTCTAGAAGCATCTCCTTGAACAAATCTAACATTTTTATGACAGTCCATCCATTTCTTGCTTTTAAACTGAGTAATCTCAAAATCATTGACAATCTTGTAAAATTAGTTTATCCTAGATACAATTGTTTCTCCAAAACAAATTTCAAATAATTATACACATGTGTTCTTCCAAAACGTTCTTCTGTAACATCACTTATAATCTCCTTTAGACAATTATAGATTTCTTCATCAACTTTTTTTTTTGTTTATGATATAACTGCCATGTCTAATACATCTCTATATCATGTCTATATTGTATAACTCTTGATAATAACAGAGATAGAACAAATGGTCACATATATTCCAAAGTTCCTGACATATCTTATTCAAACAACGAACGCATGGACAATAATATGTCCCCTTAACAAGTTTTCCATTTTTGGGAGCAAATTGCAATAACTTATCAAATCCCTTTTCATACTTTTGACTAACGTGACATGCATTCATCCAACTTTGATTCTTAATTACATGCATTAAAAATTCCATCGTCATCAGTCTTCTAATGGCATTATCACTTAAAAAGAAATTTTACAATTCATTAATATGTATAAATTAAATTTATTATCTTAAGGGAAGTTTTGTTAGTTCTTAGAAACAATAAATTGTTTGTCAATGCAGACAAATGTACATTTTGTGTAGATAATGTCATCTTTTTAGGTATTGTAAATAATAAAGGGGTTCCTGTTGACCCTGCCAAAATTAAAAGCCATTCAGGATTGCTCCACCCCAAAAAATGTAGGAGATGTTAGGAGTTTTCATGGACTTGCAAGCTTTTATAGATGATTTGTTCCTAACTTCTCTAGTCTAGTTTCACCTCTCAATGAGTTGTGAAGAAAGACATTACATTTCATTGAGGGGGAAAACAAGAAAAATCTTTCCAAAGAATAAAGTTTCTACTCACTAATGGACCCATTTTAGCTTAACCAGACCTTTCTAAACCTTTTAAACTGAAATGTGATGCATCAGTAGACATAGGTGTTGTGTTATTACAAAGTGGTTACCCCATTGCGTATTTTAGTGCAAACTTCATGGTGCCACTCATAAAAACCCCACTTATGACAAGGAACTATATGCTTTGGTTAGGGCCCTTCAAACTTGAGAACATACCTTGTGTCTCAAGACTTCATTATTCATAGTGATCAATAGTTCACAAATATTTAAAGGTTCAACATAAGTTGAATAAACAACATGCTAAATGGATGAAATTATTGGAACATTTTCAGTATGTGTTAACTACAAGAAGGGCAAAACAAATGTTGTGGTTTATGCATTGTCTCGTAGACATTTGCTATTTTCTAAATTGGGTGCCCAAATTCTTGAATTTGATCATATTCATAAGCTATATAGCCAAGATCCAGAATTTTCCATTATTTTTGCTAATTGTCAAACAAAACCGTAGGGAGGTTACTATGTAGCCCAGGGATACAAATTAAAGAAGGAAAACTTTGCATTCTTCAATGTTCACATAAAAAGCTCATTATTAAAGAAACACATGATGGTGGTCTCGTGGGTCATTTTGAGGTAGAGAAAATATTAAGCATATTAAATGACAAATTCCTTTGACCCCACATGAGACGAGAAGTCCAGAGGTACTGGTTAAATTACATTGCTTGTTTACAAGCTAAGTCTAAGGTTATGCCTCATGGATTTTGTATATCGTTGCCAGTTGCTTGTGCCCCTTGGGAATACATTAGTATGGACTTTGTCCTTGGTTTACCAAGAACCCAAAGGAGTTTTTAAGCTATTTTTGTGGTATTAGTTTGTTTTAGTAAAATGACTTATTTTATTCCCTGCCACAAAATAGATTATGTAAGCAACATAACAAAAATCTTCTTAAGAGACGTACTTAAACTACATGGATTACCTAAGACTATAGTTTTAAATAGAGATCCAAAATTTACTTTCATTTATGGAGGACACTCTAGGGAAGACTAGGCAGAAAACTTAATTTTTTTACTTCTTGACATCTTCAAACGGATGGACAAACAAAAGTTGTTAATCAATCTTTATCAACTATGCTTATGTCAATTCTAAAGGGTAACCACAAATCTTGGGATGAGTACTTCCCCATATTGAATTTGCTTATAATAGGGTAGTTCACAAAAGTACTAAATTATCTCCCTTTGAAGTTGTGTATGGTTTTGACCCTCTTACACCTTTAGATTGTGGTCATTGCCTAATCCACAAGATTTCATTCATAAAGAAGGGGCATCAAAAGCAGAATTTGTGCAAAAAAAAAAAAAATTACATGAGAAGGTTAAAAATCAAATACAACAAGAAAGTGAGAGATATGTTAAACAAAGTAATAAGAGGAAGAGAGAAATAATTTTTGAAGAGAGAGAATGGGTTTGGCTTCATTTACGAAAAGATATATTTCCAAAACAAAGAATGTCAAAACTCAACCCTCATGGTGTTGGATAGTTTCAATTCCTCAAGAGGATTAATAATAATGCATATCAGTTGGGTTTTCCTGAACAATATGGCATACATGCTACCATCAATGTCATTGATTTGATTCCTTTTACAGGTAGTACAGATGATGAGGCAAATGATCCATATTTGAGGACAAATCCTCTTCAAGAGGGAAGGGATGATAGAAGAAGCCCTAAGCAAGGTCCTACTACAAGAACCATGGCCAAATGCATACATAATGAGTGGGATTTAGATGCTCACATCAAACCCAAAATACTGTCAAACTGGTCCAACTTGAGTCTATAAAAATTCTATAACATTTATTTTTGCTTTGTAAATTTTCAAGGTTGTAAAAACATTAAACTAGGGTTAGAAAATAGGTGAAGGAGCACCTAAGGTTAGTTTTAGGGTTAGCGCTCTTCACCCTTAGTATGACACGTGTCAACATGTGAGTGCAGCGCTTTGTAGCTTGTGGTCCAAGCTATCCAAGCGACGCGACAGCTGCTAATTGGTGCACGAGGAAGCTTCTCCTCCAAGCTAGGGTTGGGGTATGTGAAAAGCTTCTCTTGCAAGCTTTCCATGTCTATAAATAAGCATGCCATCTACTACATTTTCCAAGCTTGAATATACTAGTGTTATGCTGTAAAAATTTCAGCATGATTGATGTTTGAGCTTCTCCTTTGTTGGCTTCTCTTATAAGACTAACTTAGGAAATCCATTGGAAGTTGGCCTCACCTCTTCCCATTCATCTTGTTCTACCATTTTCACTCACAAAACCTTGTTGTTTTCTCCATCTTCTTCGTACTTCCTGCTGCTATTCGTCCATCAATGTCATTGTTATCATGAATCCAATTGAAGTTGCACCTCTCGTCATCTACTAGTTGTAGTTCTCATCTTCCAGTTGTTTGGATAGTGTACACAGTGAAGGCAAGGTCATCACCTTTTATGTTGGGTGACGTCAAATTTAACATAAAAGACAACTTTTTATATCGTTTACCTCTCAATTCTCATCAAAATTAAAAAAAATATATCATTATGTATTTTGATTGTTCGCCAAGCCAACCAATGTAAACTAGGTAAGACTGACCACAATTTTTACTTTAATGGATATAGGTTCATGGATTGTTTTCCAAGCTCAAATTCATTATATTGATTCCTTTAGAATTAAGGTAGAAAAATTTTATACTAATTATAGAAAAATAAAGTTAAGAAATTTATTTTCTATCTCAACTTGAAATACATAAGTTTTACAACCAACGTAGAATGGAGACAAAGTTGTAAAAAGACTTTTCTAATAGGGAATAAATTTGTTATACTTAATATAATATTATTTTAAGAACAAAATAATTAATTTTTTTAGCAAGTAATGTTATAACAGTAGGTTAAGACAATACTTGGACATCTTGTGATAGGTGTCGCCTATTGTAGTCCTTCTTCTTCAACATGTCTAATTTGAATTTACTCTTGAATGGAGATAATGAAGACTTGCGGAAGCATGAATGTAAATAGAGAATGATCTCAAAAATGAGGTGAAAGAGTGAATTGTGTTAGTGTGAGGTTAGGCCAACATAACTAAAAGGAGTCTAAGAGAAAGTCTAGGAGACTACTCTAGAGAGAACTCATGAACAAGTAGAAACACTAAATTTGTAGCAGCTTAATATTCATTGAAGGTTGGAATTTAAAAGACCAAGCACTCTTATTTATAGTGCTCTAGGATGTCTCATTTTGGAGCCAAAGTTTGAAATTCAAATAAACCCTAAGCCTAACTTGAAGACGGATTCAATGAGAATGTGACAAGTGGTACATGTGGCACATGGAATTCTCTCAAATGAGAGGATGACATGTGGTATATTGACACCATCCATGTCATACGCCTTCCATGCCACCTTCACACATGACCTTCCTTAACTTTAGTGGCAAGACGTTCTAGGGTTGCATTGGGCTTGAGGAAGCCCAATTGTAACCCTAGATGCACTATTTTATTTTAACCCTAATATAATCATGACACATTATAAGGTCCAAAATCCTATGTTACTTGGCCCAACATAGAAGGCCCAAAATAATTCTCAAACTACATTATACAAATTTACAAACTAAAGTCTGACCCATGATAATAGAAGCTTAGTCCTACTAAGGTCAATTGACTTCCACTCCTCTTTTATTCTTTTAGCTATGACTCTAGCAATCGGTCCCTTATTCGGTGGTCTACCATCATCCTATACAAATATTCTAAAGAAAAAAGTTATCATCTAATGAAATTTGGATAATTATATTTTAAAGAGTAATTATACATGGACACCTATTATTTTAAATATATCTTTCTCATTGAATTATATTTTAATATTTTTAAAAAAATATATTTTTTTCTTATTGTACGTGCCTTTTTATTATTATGGGTGTTTGTGTGTCATTTTCTTTTTCTATTTTAAAATAATAACTGGTTGAATATAACTATATTTAAATTTTAGTCTGGATATCCATATCAACTTTCAGTTTTCGTTCACACATTTGATACTCTTTTTCGAATTCAGTTGAAGGTATTCACCTTAAAACTCCAATTGATTTAAAAATAACCATAAATTATTTTTTCTCAATTGAACTTAATTTCCAAAATTCAAATATATATATATATATATATATATATTAATTTGAGAAATACACACTCAAAAAGCTAACAATAAATACAATTGTAACAAAATTAGACTACAAATAATTCAAAATTTTGGATTTTTATGGAGAATATAAAATTAAAGCAATGAAAATATATTTTTGTATTTTTAATGAGCACTTAGAACGTAGAAAAAAGAATTAAAAGGAAATAGAATGTAATTGCTAGGATTAAACTTATCAAACCTCACTCTGATGCATAAATCAATTTCCTTCTTTCCAAAGAAATGCTAATGTCAACCCATTATAACACTCAACCTCAATTTCTCAGCGGATGAGCCTAAAATTAGCTATTAAGTGACAATTCCTTAATCAATTATATAAATGAATGTCACTTTTGCCATAAGAGTCTTAAGACAACAAACAAATCTTGCTTTATTCTTAGACATAAGCTTTCATCTGATATTTTGATCTAGTTCCATATTACAAAATATATTTTCCAATACTCTTAAGAATCAATGATCAAGTCATGAATCAACACAACAAGACCTCAACACAAAAACAAAATACTAACATATTGAAAGAAAATCATTTATGATAAGACATAAATAAGGCCAATATTTGTTACATGAGAATTCAAATGGTTAAATCTAACCCCAACAAAATAAGAAGAATGAACAACGGAGGAAGATGGATATACAAAGAGAGGAAAAGGAAATCCTACAAACCCTAGTCGTCATCCTAAGGCTGTATTTTTTTTTACTCTCTAAGGTGGAAGTTTTGGAAGTTTTGCCCAATGGAAGTGGCTAACTCTAATGCAAAGAATCCTTTAAATAAAATCTATTTTTTGACGCTCGTTCCCGGCCCAACAAAGAGGTTTCTGAGGGCCATTGGATTTCGCTGTTGGTTCAAGTTCTGAAATCCATCCTGCACCAGGCCCAAGTCACCTACGTTGGGCGTATTTTAGTCTCCCTACTTCTGGTTTCTCTCAGGATGGGCTTAGGTTTGATAAGTCGAGCTTCTCTTCCCTTGCCCAATTTTTGCTTCTTTCTCTCACATCTTCAATGCTTTAATACTCCTTCTTCTACTCCAATGATTTTCTATTCAAATTCAATTAGAATACCATGTATTAGGAATCAAATCCTTTTTATGAGTGTCAAAATTAATTATTAACAAAAATCACATAAAATTGAGAATTAAGTATATTTAAAGTGTGGAGAGAGTTGATTTTGTCATAAAAATAAGTCAAACACAAGTTCTCTTGACATATGTACAAACTCAAGAAGGCATCGTATGGACTGAAGCAAGCCCTAAGGCAATGATATGAAAGGATATGTAAATTTCTTCTATACAAAATTATAAAAGTGCAAAAGTTGATAAAATTCTCTTTATTAGAAGGGTCGGTAATGATATCATTCTTGTTAAAGTATATGTTGATGATTTAAATTTTGGTTTAATTAATTAAAAACTTTGCGAAGAGTTTGTTGCAGCCATGTAAGGAGGATTTGAGATGTCTATGATGGGAGATCTTAATTACTTCCTAGGCTTATAGGTCAAACAACTCAAATATGGTACATTTCTAAATTAATCAAAGTATTGCAAGGATCTCTTAAAGAAATTTGACATGGATGAGTGCAAGGAGGCTGCAACACCTATTTCAAGCAGTTGTTATATGGACCTTAATGAAAAAGGAGTGATTGTGGATTAAACTAAATACAGAGGGTTAATTGGATCATAGCTCTACTTGATAGCCAACAGAGCAGATATAATATTCAGTGTGTGTTTGTGTGCAAGATATTAAGTCAATCTAAAAGAATCACACTACAATGTTGTTAAGAGGATCTTGAAATATTTGAAGGAGAATCAATGTGGACTCATGTCAAAGGAACACATGGAGATCACTTATACTATGTGGACTACTATAACCGGACTAGAGCATTCTAGAGAAAAAGTTGGAAAAGGCAACACTGAATCCATTGAAGACTACAACAAAATTTAGTTCGTCAAGTCTTGTCTAAGAAATCCTCATGCTGCTATGAGAGGATTCCATGTTGGTGGACTTGGTATGAATCCATGCATATTAGCAGTCCTTGTGGTATGGCAGCTGACTCCAAGGGGACAAGATCATGGGGTTCTTATTGAGGAAGACCTTATTCTAATGTACTATATCATGAATAAGATAAAAGTAAATTGGATATTTATGTCATGAAGGACCACATCCAAAAGGCTCATAGATTACATAGTGCCATATGTGGTACAGGTTTCCAAGATGATAGAATATTTTGGTGTTGACTAGGAAGGATAATTGGTTGAAAGTGTGAAGTCTCACAATGAGATAATTTGTGTAGTCTTGCACAAGATTAGGTTGAAGAAAGTAAATGATGACCATTGGATTTGCATAGCAGATGAAAAAGCTGAAGGACAAGGAGTAGTTGCTACTACTGGAAAATTTTTGGATGGTGCAGAACCAAGTGGAATATTGTCATAGTGTTTAGTTCAATATATGCAGGTCAACAAATGAATGATTAAAGCTGCTCAACACACACTCACTGGATTGTCTTCATCAAATAAAGGGAGTTTGATGGCAATGGTGCTGGAGATTTGATGAAGTTAAGAGAAGGAGAAGCTTGAAGAAACTTGAAGAATTAGAGTTTTTTTTTTTTTGTATTGTTGATTTTTTTACTTTAGTAATCATAGTTAATGAAAAAATGCTCTAGGAAATTTTATAAATAAACTAAATTTGGTTTTATATAATTTCTCAAGTAAAACTATTAAACTAAAGTTTTCAAAGAATTGTTTTTAAAATGTAATTAGGTAAAAATTCTTTTAGTAAAATAAATTGATTCAGACATAATTTCAATCGACTGTTTCCATTAAAGTATAACTGTTATATATAACTACTTCGAGAACTTTGACAATATGAAGGATATTATGATTTTGTGATAGTAACAAATTTATAAAGAGCGCGAATTTTTGAATACAGTGAGTTCATTCAAAGTTTGAAAGAGTTTCTAAGCAAGAATAAATGAAATTAGTTCTTGGAAATTTTTCTTTGACCTGTGATCTTATTGCAGTGTGATACATTTGTTTTCTAAGTCAAGGAAGTCTTTTGGAATGTTTTGTAGTATTTTATTTCATTCTAAGTTGCAATTTGGTTTGAAATTTTCAAATTTCATTATTTGTATTGTATCTTGGTCTACAATTGAATAAGGTTTTTGATTGTAGAGATATAATAGGATGTTGCATAGGTTCTTGGTGAATCTTGCGGGGTGCAAGATTGTGTATTGATTGTCTAGTACTGTACAATTGTGTCGTTTTAGTGAAATTATTTGCAAGTTTGCAAGGAAAACTGGATGTAAATGAAAATACTTTTTGGCTAAGTTCAAGAGGTGGGTGAATTGAACTTTACAAATTTTTTGAGTTTATTAAACAAAGAAAACATTTTAAGCAAAATGAAAGTTTCCAATAATCTCAAAGATCATCAATGATTTAAGGTGCAGCACAGAAAATCAATCAATTTTGAATACAAATAAATCGATTTATATTTTGGCAGTTTGAAGAAAATGAACTTTCACACAATGAGTTCTTGAACAGATAATGCAGAATTAAAAAACAGTCAGTGAATTAAGCAAATTCTCAATCCAGTTAATCAATATATTGTAAAACCAAATTCAATCAATAAATCAAGGCAATGCAGATTTCAGTTTATGCAATCAATGAATCTAGTATAACAATAGTTCACATTGTATGAAAATTTTCAGCTTTAAAGGACTGCAATATAAAATCAAGTCAAGATTGTTATTGATGAGAGCAGTTTCACCAAGTACTAACTGAGTTGAATTTGATTAATCAATCACTCACAGTATAGAAAATTAAATTTCAATTATGCAGAAAAACTATTGAAAGATTGTGTTGATCCAAATAGTTTTGATTAAAGTAAACTGAATTAATTTGAAAAACCAGAATTGACAAAATTGGACACAGAAAGATTTATATATATGAATTAAACACATAATATTGACAATGTTTAAAGTCTGTGATTCTTTGCAAGAGCAAATGGTTTAATCAATGAGCATCGAATTAATCACTACAATAATAAATGAGAGACACAGTAACAAATACAGATGTAGAGAGAAGAGTCAGAGAGAATGCACACAAAGAAATTATACTGGTTCACCCTTCTTTAAGGGCTACATTCAGTCTTTTTTACAACACTTGCAAGAAAAAATTTACTATGAAATACTCAATTGTACACTCTTACAATCAAGAACACCCCTTGCACCCTACAAGATCAATACCACTGCTTAATATTCAAGCTTGCACCCTACAAACTCAAATTTTAATATTTCACCAATACTAAACCTTATAGTATTACAAATTTACAATTTGAATCAAAAGATTACAATTTACAGAACACTAAGCGATACTTGAATCAACACAAGTTCAAGATTTAAGTTGCAGAAAACTCCCTGATTTTCAATAAAGATGAAACAATGCAGAACCTTGAAGAACACCAATGACACCTTGAAAATCAAGTCTTGAATTCATGAAAATCAAATCTTTGTTATTTTTGAAGACCAAATTGTTTTGTTTTCTATCTTTTTTTTCTCGATTTTTTTTCTCTCGTGTTTCTTTTTTCTTTGTATGTCTAGGTATTTAACATAGATAATACTATAACAGTTTTTGAAAATAGTTAAGTTAGTTTGAATTCAACGTGCAAATAAATCGATTTGTTAAAAGTGGAATTGATTTACTTTTGTCAAAAACTGAAGTTTTAAATGATTATGCTTAAAACATTTTTACCCAACTTGATTACTTTGATTTAAAGTTTGGTTTAGTTGTGCCAAATATTTTCATCTCAGGTGTGCACATGATCACCTTAACCTTCAATCACACTCACTCATACTCACTTAGAAAATAACTAAGTCTTGTTCTTGATCTTCCATGTTTGACTTTGCTTCTATCCAATTGTTTGACTTCATCAAATATTTAATCCTGTGAGATTCTTAACAATAAATCTTGAGAAAGAGAGGACCAGTATAAAAATATTATGTTTTCTTTCTCTGTTCTATTCTTGATTCATATTTGTATTTCTGCATAATATGTTTGTTGAACGAAAATTTATGTCCAACTAAAATTGAAATCTAATTGATTGTTTATGTGAAGCTGATAATTTGTTAAAAATGGTTCATATTGTACTAGAGTGTATTTTCATATAAAGTGTAACCAAATCTTCAAATATAATTTGTTGAATGACAAAATTCCACATTCTTAATATTTGTGAATTACTGGAATTCAATACGTTAATTATATATTACAACATTAATACTATAATTTAATCAATTGAATTTCTGTTAAAGTTTTTAAATAAAAAATTTATTTGATTGTTTGTGAATTATAATTGATTGATTTTATGTTATTAGTAGATTTCTTTAATTGAAAATATTTATTCTTGATAATTTTTTTTTTCAAAAGAATAGTGTATCCTCAGCTAAAATTATTTTCATCATTAATGCTTATCGTAACACTTACAAAATTTATATTTATTTTTCTCATTTTAGGTGTCATTTACTATGTATCATTTTTTTTCTATTTTAAAAGACTAACTGGTTGAATATAACTATAAATTTCAGTTGCGTGTCCAAATCAACTTTCAGTTTCCATCTGATACTTACTTTTTTTCGAATTTAGTTGAAGATAATATTCACCATAAAACACCAATTGATTTAAAAACTACAATAAATTATTTTTTCAATTGAACTTAATTTCCCAAATTCAAATATATTAATTTGAGAAATACACACCCAAAACGCTAACAATGTTAAATTAACCCCAAAAACCTTACACAGATACCAAAAATATTAAATGATACTAAAAATAGATTTTATAAACGTTATAAAGTGACAAAAAAGAAACAAAATAATAAGTGTTGATTAAGAATTTAAAAATAATAAATATTAATCTATAATTACTTATGGTGTCAACTCAAAACAACCTCATTTTTATCTATATATTTTCCACCTCCTTTCTTCTTCCTAATCACCCAATCACCCAAAAGTTCAATCTTTGTTTGCTCGGGAATATAGGTTTCACCCTTATTTAATTTGATCAAATAAACTGTCATTATTATTATTTTCTTGACATTCACCAACTGTAAACTAACACCAAAGCTAACTCCTGACAAAAACAATTACTAACAGTTATGGCTTCTAACTGCCACACTTCACCTCTTAACTCTTTTACCAACATGTTCAATATAACTACACTTACTCTACCCCTAAGATTCATTCTCTATATATATTCCCATCTTTTGCACCCTCCCTCCTCACAACTCCACCAAAACCTTCTCACCCAACACCATACCCTAAACAATGCTGCACCATTTCAACATGAACATCTTGTTCACGTTCCTTTTAGCTCTCACCACAGCATGTTTCTACGTCCCTGACTTGAAACATCGAGGCTCGATCATAATAGCATCATGCATGGCCATGGCAGTGTTATACCACTTCCTCATGAACCGGCCCTGCAAAGTTTACTTGGTGGACTTTGCATGCTTCAAGCCAAGCATGGCGTGCCTTTGCTCGAAGGAAACGTTGCTGGACCGAGCCAAGCGCGTGGGGTTTCTCTCCGACGAGAACTACAAGCTCGTGACCAAGATTCTCGACAGGTCTGGGTTGGGACCATGGACCTATGTTCCAGAAGGGTTGTTGGAAATTCCGCCGAAGCTAACGTTGGACGAGGCGAGGAAGGAAACGGACACGGTGCTCTTCGGAGCGGTCGATGAGATTTTGGAGAAAACTGGGATTGAGGCGAAAGACATAGGGATTCTTGTCGTTAATTGTTGCTTGTTCAATCCCACACCGTCGCTGTCGGACTCCATTATTAACCGGTACAAGCTTCGAGGGAACGTTTTGGCGTATAATCTCAGTGGCATGGGGTGCAGTGCAGGGGTTCTTGCTGTTGACTTTGCCAAACAGCTCCTTCAGGTTTTTCTTCTCCCTTATCATGCATGCTCATTAATTTTCATGTCTTGTGTTAGATATATATGTCACAAATGTTATTGCATATTTAGTCTCATATCATGTTAGATGTAGATAATAATAATTCACCTGAAACTAAAACTACTTTGAATCATTTCAATTGTTCACATATGTAGCATCATACGAGACTCCAAAGTCAAACTAAAGACACTTTTAATATTTTTGAACAGAAGAATAGTATATAATAAAGATGACACCGAAAGTGATACACCAGTAAAATATGATTTAACTTGAATATACACAAAAAAGAAAAAAAAAACCTATTTTTATATTTGCTCTGAGTACGAAGTGTTCAGTTCATTTATATTGCTCATTATATGCAGAGAAGATTTTGGCATTTTAATTGTAAAATAATTTTAAAATATATAACGTTAAATAGAGTTTATTTAGTTAAAGTTTGTTTATATTTTTATTTATTTTATATTTGAGTCCACGTGAATGTAAAAGAGTACCTGTAATGCATTTTATATCATATATTCCTTCTAATAAGTACTCTGTTATAGAATTATGAAGAAATTATTAAATAAGAGGTGGAATCTAAAATTTCTATAATTTAAAGAAATAAAAATAAAAAGCGTGTTAAAAAATCCGTTACAAATCACTTTATTAGAAATTTTCATATATAAAGTATTGTATGAATATAATTGTATCCCAAAACAATATATGAATAGTTTGATAATACAAATGCTAATTATTTGATTTTTATATTTTTTTTACCATATATTATATAAGATAGTCACTTATTTTAAGTCATATCTCCAACTTTTAACACAGGTCTAAAAAAATATTCATTTTTATATCTTCCAAGATTTGTACGCAAAACTATCATATTTTGCTTCGTTAGAACAGTTTGTTTCGAATGCAATGCTTTCATATAACAATAGTTATGATGTTCTCAAACTTTTTAGATCTCATTTTTCTAACACTATTTTGCCATCTTTTTCTTTTCTGTTTCTTTTCAACTATTATATCCTTAGCTATATCTCTTATCTCTCTTTTTTCCATTAATGGGAGAAAATCACAACACACTGTTGTGATCTTTTGATTCCTCTGGAACGCATTTGTTGTGTACTTGCAATGCATGTGCGAAAACATAAGCCAGACAATGAAAAATTACAAGAATGAATTTTCGTGCACGCATTGAAAAGTGTATATTTGTTTGAAATACTTTTGTACCATTTATTTTCTTGAAAATGTTACATTGAAAGAGACATAAGAAGAGAGGTAGAAATATCATACAAAACAATCTATCTCTCTCCTTATAGTTCATAGTCATATATTTTTATTATTAAAAAATATCTTTTATTTGTAAGTTGTCAAAGTATAATCAACGATAATTTTCCTGTGAAAAGTTATGAGAGAGAAAAGTTAAGAGTATCAAATATAGGAAGGCTTCATGTAAAACCTACGTTGGTCAGTTGGGTGGGGCCACGTTTTATTTTAAGAGTAGGTGTACCATCAGATAAAGTGCCATCAATACACAATTTTTAAGAACCCATTTATTTTTATAGAAAATACGTGCGAGACACATAAAAAAAAAAGTTAAAGTAATATACACATAAAAAAAAAGTTAAAGTAATATATTAATTAGTGTCGATAAAAATGATGTAAAAAGAAGTATATCTATACATAAGAGTTTTTCATTATCATCTTATTTTTCTTCCATTAATTTATTTTCCATATCTTTTGTTTCTGCTTTTTTATTGTATATTTTTACAAGAAAAATAATCGATTAGTAATTAAATAAAACCAATGTTAGCACAAGATGTGTCTAGGAGTTAGTAAACAAAATAAAATTAGGTTTCTTTGTAGGGCAAAGATTGTTACCGACCCCATCTTATAGCCATAAAAGCTCATAATCCATTGAAAGGCATTTAAACGTTGTACCCTGAACATTTAATGCCCACATGAACCCAATTTGATGATCATATGAAATTCAAGGCCGAAAGTTTTTTTCGAACCAAACATGCTAGAGCCTCAGACACTAGTTAAAGAAACAGGAGTTCAGAAATTAATTGATGTTTAGATATTTAGGGAAAAATATTATTAAATAAAATAAAAGTGTTAAAATGTGTTCGTGCCTAATAATAAAATATAAATATGTTTATATTTAAAAATAAAAAGGGAAGCAGTTATTAGGTGTAATTTCATATTTATCACTCAATTATTACTATTTCATGAATTTTATCGTTTAAATCTATTTTATACATTTTATCATCATGCTCTCAATTATCTTAAACTTTAACATTTTATTACTCTAAGTTTTTTTTTCACTCGTTTTAAATATTTACCTTTTGTTTTTCACACATTTTATCGTCATCTTAGCAATAATACTACATTGTTTGGTAAAAAGTAGTAACAAATCGACTTTTGTTGTAGAGATACGAAAATAATTTATTACATATCTAATATATTTGAAATTACAAATTAAATTACATTATGATAAAATATGTGAGAAAAGTTTTCGACTGTGAAATTTACAAAATTATTATCCGTTTCAGTATAAACTTACAATTAAACCAATTAAGTATATGTAACTGATGATAATAAAAAAGAATCACACATTTCATTTTTCTCCCCTTCTCTTGTTTCTTGGCTTGACCTAATGTTAGGCCAATAAATCCTTTTTGCCTGATTTTAAAAAGATTAAAAAATTCAAAATAATTCAATATTTTAAAAATTAAATAAACCAAACCAAAATTAAAAAAAAATTCAAAAAGTGAAACTATGAGAAATTGATTCGCTCTAATTTATACAGCTATCTTTTTAATATGGTCTGTTGATTTTCATCATTTCATACCTATTTTTTGTCACCACTGTGGTTAACTATATTTTATTTGTACGCATAATGTCTCTAGGTGTGTTATTTGTAATAGTTGTATAGTATTTTATTTCGAACAATTTTTTAATTGAAGCAGTGTAATTTTACAAAAAAAAAATTATTAAAATATTAAACAATTTATCTACATGAATTAATTGTATAAATATGATATGATTTTATTCAAAACGTTGTACATATATAACACGAGTTTGAATTTTTAAAAGTAACACATACATAGCTCATGGGTGGGGCCACGTACCTGACGCAAAAAAATAAAATAAAAAGTGCGCTTCAGATAGCATTGAGTAGATGCACTGACATAAAGATAAGTTGGATGAATTTTTTTATATATTTATTTATTATTATTAATTCATTTTCCCCTATAAGTATTTGTTTTCTGATAAAAGCAGCGTGAATCACTCAGCAATCCATATTTTCTACATTTATCATTATTTTTTCATAAAATATTATATAAGAATAAAATAATAATTTTTTATTTATGACAATGTTTTGATTTGCAGGCACACCCGAACTCGTACGCGCTGGTTCTGAGCACGGAAAACGAGATATCGAGCATGTACTGGGGCAACAACCCGTCCATGCTGCTGGTGAACTGCCTCTTCCGCATGGGCGGCTCCGCCGCGCTCCTCTCCAGCCACCCGTCGGACCGCGGCCGCGCAAAGTACCAGCTCCTCCACACGCTCCGAACGCACGTGGGCGCCGACGACAACAGCTACAGCTGTGTGTTCCAGGAGGAGGACGAGGAGAACAAGGTGGGCGTGTCGCTGTCGAAAGAGCTGATGAACGTGGCACGTGACGCTCTGAAAGTGCACATCACCTCCCTGGGGCCCCTGGTGCTCCCACTCTCGGAGAAGATAAAGTTCTTGTCAAACCTAATTGAGAGGAAGGTGCTGAAGACGAAGATCGAGTCCTACATGCCGAACTTCAAGCTCGCCTTCGAGCACTTCTGCATCCACACAGGAGGGAGGGCTGTGCTGGACCGCATGCAGAAGAGTCTGGAGCTGGAAGACTGGCACATGGAACCTTCTAGAATGACGCTGTACAGGTTCGGAAACACTTCTTCGAGCTCCGTGTGGTACGAGCTGGCGTACTGTGAGGCGAAGGGGAGGGTGAAGAAGGGTGATAGGGTGTGGCAGATGGCGTTTGGGTCGGGGTTCAAGTGCAACACTGCGGTGTGGCTTGCCTTGAACAACATCGAAGCTGGGTCGTGCAGGAGCGCGTGGAGGGATGAGATTGCTAATTTTCCGGTCAAGATTGATCCTCTTCCCGTCAAGACTAACAAATAAGGGATTAGGGTTTGGTTGTTGGTTTGTTCTCTTAAGGATTTCGTATGCATGTGTGTTGCGAGGTTAAAGGGAACAAGAATTATGTAGTTGCTAATTTCTCTAGCTTCATTTCATGGCCAACCACCTTTTGGCCTTTGCATCTTCCACTCCTCATATTTCTAGAGACGGATCTTATAGTCATATATATATTTCCTCTTAAACAATATTAATATTAATGTTATGCTTATTATAAACAATTTACATAGGTTGGTCCAATGATTAACTTTAATGCTTTATTATTGTTATTCTTATTATTATTATTATTATTATTATTATTATTATTATTATTATTATTATTATTATTATTATTATTATTATTATTATTATTATTATTATTATTATTATTATTATTATTATTATTATTATTATTATTAT
>Ga0209700_100486_pt1 | contig 74519 bp, 33 predicted proteins | sample SiratroredBW_FD_187528 | JGI IMG/M metagenome (GOLD analysis project Ga0209700, IMG submission 187528) | Root nodule microbial communities of legume samples collected from California, USA - Siratro red BW (SPAdes) (version 2) | ecosystem: Host-associated > Plants > Roots > Nodule | place: USA... | reverse complement strand
TTTTTTTTTTTTTTTTGACCAGCGAAACCTAGTTGGTTGCTGTAAATCACAGATTTTTTTTTTCTTCCTTTTTATGAATAAGAATACTCTTTCTATAGTAAAATAGTAATATTTATTTCACTTAATTAATCTATTTTGGGATGAAGTGGTAGCTAGCTAGTTGTAGTTCCATAACATCTGTGATAATCTTTTTACTGTGTCATGAAATAAAGTGATGCTTTTAATTCGTGTACAAATTTTGTTTATTTCTTTGTGAAATTAAACATTTTGCAATTGAAAATTAGAAACTAATCTCTTAAACCATTGTTCTAATAATTCAAATAAACAAACAGAAGTGAATGACCATTTTGAAACTTCCACCAAAAGAAGCTGGTTTCTTTAAAGGAGAAACATCTGGGTTAAATGAAGTTTATGAACAGAACATAACCCTAATGAACACTATATATATTCCTTATAGTGGTAATTGGGGTAGTTATGAATTAATGGCAGTGTAAGTTGTGAATACGAGGATGTTAAGGCAAAAAGAAAGGGTTTGGTGAAGAATGTAGGTTTTTGAAGATGACGATAGGAGCAAAAAGTGTGAAAGTAGAATCTAGTCCTATCTCTTGAGAGAAGTGATGGGTTTGGCACTGCAAAGAGAATCCATGTTGGGGAGAACTTGAAAAGGCGAGCCACAAGGAGGGGTTGGTGTCGGGCACGCCTTCTTCAAACTTCAAAGGAAAACTTGTTTCTTTCTTTCACTCTCTCTTTCTTCATGCATCAGACATAGCCAAATTTTTAGTGGGCGGTGACCATTGGCTTCATTCCCTTTGGCGTTTTCCCATGTTCCCTTAAGTCAGACCTTATTCTCTTCTTCTCTCTCTCTCTCTCTCTCTCTCTCCAAACTATGTTTCAGTGTGCATGCAGTGATCTTTCGGGTATTAACACTCAATTCTATGACATCTACACCAAACCCTTTTGCCCATTCTTTCATTTTATGTGCGTAAATATCATGCATGCGCATCTATGATGCAGAAAGAAGGATCACGCAGCTAGAATATTGAGTTTTCTTACATATATATGTATATATACTATAGGGTATATATATTATTAAAGACATCAAAATGTGAAGATACGAAAGGCTTTTTCCTGATTTGATCCTCAAACCAATGATTTAAATAATTACATACCATTTGTTATTACTGAATAAAGCGGGTTCAAAAAAAGGTGTAAAAGGGAAATGAAACTTTTTGACCATAATAGTGGGTGCGTACACCTTCAACTTTATGTTGTTAATCTCACATAATATTGTGGCTGCTTAGCTTTTGCCTCGAAGTTATTGTATTGCGTACATAAAAGTGGTGTTTGTTGATCAAGTCCATAACGACTCAAATGGATCCTTTTTTCTTTTCAAGGCTAAGACTACACTGCACTTTATGTGGAGCATTTTTTAATTTGTAGTCACCACCACATTGAGACTTCAAAATAACAGTAACTAAACTCCGAGGCACCATCAACTGTTCTTTTCAAACTCCAAGTTTTCCCCTTAAAGGGAGTTTCATACCTTTGTCACAGAGCCACCCAGTTACTCCTATCCATTGCACATTGCAAAAACCAATTGCATGTTATCAAAACTTGAGCTTCCTTTCCTACTCACCTTGCCCATTTTGGCATCAAATAAAGAAAAGATGCATATTAGCATGAGGAAAAAGCAAAAGGGGTCTTATGAATTTGTGCCACCACTTTTTTCCTTCTTTTTTTCTTTTCTTCTGGAATTGTATTACATATGAAAGAATATATCAGAGCATGTTTGGAACACAATTGGATTTATAACATTGAATTTTACGTTTATTTGTTTGAATTATGCTTGGTTTTGCAAAGCATTTAGAACAAGATTAAGTTTCTGAAACTTCGTTTGCTACACTGATAACTAATATTTAATATAGTGGTATGATTATTCTTTTGAAATAATAACTTAAAAGTTGAACTTCATATTTATATGTATTTCAGTGTTTAGTTCTTGATAGTGGCTGTTGAATATCTCCTCGGAGATCACTTTTCATTCTCATGATGAAAAAATATTTGGGCAGTTCTTAACAATGACTTTTGTTCCACCAATTATGATGCCTATGATGTATGATGTATCCACCAGCTGTACATGCATAAAGGAGCGTAGTTTCAAAAGTATGAAAAATATGACTCAAATTGTAAATGCTATATAATTTAATTTCTGTTAAATGGTGTTAAATTAATTATTGTTTAAGTTATTTACAATTTTGTTCTAAAATAATATTGAAGTACATTTGAAAAGAAAATAAAGGTAATTTAATGTATATTTTTAGACTTATGTGCCTCTCGAACAGTCCACAACAAGTAAAGGAAGTCAGGCTAAAAAAAGTTGAAACAGAAGCAATTTGTAAATTCATGAAATTATTATTTATATATATATTCGTTACTAAATTATCTCTTACGTTAGGCATTTTTTAATTTTACAAAATAAAAAAAAAAGTGTACGTAGTTAATTTAAATAAGTATAAATATAAGTATTTTATATTTAGAGAGCAAATTCCATATTTAAAAAAATTGAGAAGAATTAATTTGAGAGTAATGGTCGAGTTTCGAGATAAAAGTAGAATTTTAAAAATCTGATGAAGTTATTATCTGAAGGAAAAAAAAATATAAAAATTAAAAATCAAATAATAATTTCATTTTCTTAAAAGAATAAAAAAAACGAAGTTAACAATGGTGAAACTACTTAATTACAAATAGGATATATACTCTTGGTTTAAAAGCAAAAATTAAAATTTATAACAAAAGGGTTCCAATTCTAGAAAAATTTCCAAACATAACTATCAAAATGAATGAAGAGCACTACTCTTAATTCCAAATTCCCATTCCTTGCTGAATTCAAGAAATTTCAAAAGCTCAGTGAATTATGATAGGTTTGTGTTCTGAGTTTGAAAATGTTAATGAATGTGTTACGTAAACTTAAGGCTATGCATGATTTAGATGGTTGGAAAAGGCATATAAAAAGTGTAAGGATTATTGAGTTAGAATGGAGAAAAGTGAGAGACAAATTGAAACTTACATCAACTCTCAATGTCAGTGACTTGAAATAGTTTCAGACATTCATTTGTACCATTGCTTACATATTCTTATTCTCTCTGTCCTATTCATATATTCAATTCAAGTGAATAATATATAAAGAATCTTTCAGAGATTTCATTCTCATCCTCTATACACTTTTTCTCTTGTATTTTATTCTTCTCCATGCCCCACTCAATTTCACAATTTTGGATTCAGATCCAACAAACTTACATACAATAGCCTTTCGAAATCACCATTTCTTATAACTTCTCCTAATTTTGTAGGAGTAACAGATAAGGTTATATGTCTTTTAACACATGCATCGATGTTGAATCTCAGAATTTAAGGGTTTGTTAATTAGTATATCTTTGATACAATTATTTTATTTTCCTAAACAGAAAGTTTGTAAGTATACATATTCGCAGGTTAAAAACCCGATTCCATTTAGAAAAATAATCGAAATATAATTTTTTTTTAACTTTTTGTCTATTTTTTCTTTAACCAATTGGTTGGATACGAACTTCACATTGAAAATGAAGAATTGAATCGAATAAAATTTATCAAATTATAATATGTTAATAGGTTCAAACTTTATTTTAAAAAGTTAATTTTACGAAGTTGAGTTAATTTTAAAATTTATTTTATAAGACTTTGCTTCTAAATAACTTTTAATGTATTTTTGTTAAATGTTAAAAGCATAACTAACTTGGATTAAATTCTAAAGCTAAATCATTGTTAGAGATTATAAAAAAAGATTAACATGACCTATTTTTAATGGAATGAGGCATGGTGGCCAGACCCCACTGTGATAAAATAATCTAGAAATCTTAACTTGTCTCTTTTAAAAGGTCAACTCACGGGTCAGTCCATCAATTTTTTTTAAAATTTTTTTATTTTATTATATACATATATATTTAAAATCACACTTATCATTGAAATGTTTTTTAAGTTTCTAATTAATTAATTAATTAATGTTAACAATTATGGAAATAAATTATACCTATGTACAATTTATCACTATAATTTGTATCTGCATATACTATTTATCATAATAACTTTACGCCTTACACATGTACTATATGTTATTATAACTATATTAATTATGTATATATCTTATTAATATACTTATTAAAATAGAAAATACTTGCTAATTATGTTAGATTTTTCACTTAAAAGTATATTTTTTTTTAATTTCCTTACACATAATTTCATCTCTTTTAATTATTGATATCATAGTTAAAATAAAATACATAATAACAAAAAAATTAACAATATACTTAATGTAAGAACAAGTTGTTTCTCAAAGTATGTTGAGCAATAGACATAAGTAATATACTTTATTTGTGTGAGACATAGAAATGATCGAAAAAGTCCAATGAACACGTGCAAAGAAAATTCATGTGTAGTATATCCAATAACCATGTTGATGTGCAATTGTAGCTACATTTGCAAGTCTTGTGGTTGTGGAGGAAATGTTGCTACTACTTAGTTGGAATTTCTCTTCTTCCTTAAGCATATAAATAATAATGTCTTATGTGCTGCTAAAAAAACGAAATAAATAAATAAATAACGCCTTATGAAAGAATGCGTGATTGATGAATATAAAAACGAAATAAATAAATAAATAACGCCTTATGAAAGAATGTGTGATTGATGAATATAAAGGAAAGTAGGACTCGTTGTAAAGTAGATTCACTTAAATCCTAAAAGTCCTTGTTAGCCAAACACAAACTCTTCTAATTGATAAGAAATGAAGTCGCCAAGATTAATAATAACGATGTCTCGAGTTTTAAAGATAAACTTTGCAATATCAATAACAATGTTAAAAGAGTAAAAGATAAAGTAATGTTCGCAAGAACAAAACTGGTGCCAATTTGTAAAAATATATTTAAATAATAAAAAAAATTAAAAGAAGTTTAGAGAGATAAAATGTTCAGGCCAAAATGTAATGAAAATGTTATTTAAAGAATTCTCATTATAACCTTAATTTTACTAACTTATTTTTTTTTATGATAATTAAGGTACAATGTTGGACATCTGTTAATAATGTTGAATATTTATAAGTTAATTGATTGTTATACCTTTTAATATTTTAATTAATGTACATGTATAATGTTTAATATATATATATATATATATATATATATATATATATATATATATATATATATATATATATATATATATTCATCCCACACTTTTTAGAAAAAAAATTTAAAAAAAGAAAGTGAAGAGAAAAATTAAATAAACTAATAAAAGATATTTTGTTTTTATCGGCATGTGAAAAGCAACATGATAGAGAAATATATAGATAAAAAAAATGAATGAGATAGAAAGAAAAGAAGTAAGAAATTGATGATAATTTTCCTCTGCAAAATATGTTCACTTGTATAAATTAGGATTCACCATATTGTTCTTGGGATGCTTTTATTTTATATTAAATGTATGATTTTAGTCTTTTACTTTCAGTTAAACATGCATGGTCAAAATTGATGTATTTTCATATTAAATAAATGTGTTCTCAGACTTCAAAAAGAATGTGAATTTAATCCTTTTTATTATAGAAATAGTTAATATAATTAGTATATATATATATAAGTTTAATTAAAATGAGAGTAATGGATTTGCCTCTAAAAGTACTCAATTCATAGAGATGGACATTATTTTTTTAAATATAAATTTTGTAACAATATTTATCGGTAAGATTCAATTAATGGTTAGTATTCCCTTCACTCCATAGCTCCTTCTCACACAATTAAAATATCTCACATATACATAAAATAATCACACAAATACGTGACTATATATTATAATTATAATTTTTAATTAAATTATTAAAATATAATGTTGAGTTATAAGTCTTTTACTCCCTCTGAATTTAACTTTGACCATGAAGTTATATTGTGGTGTCCACCTATAAATTCTTGTCTCTATGCTAACTCGTTGATCTTTACTCCTTTCACCAAAAACTCATCAATCATTCTCATTGTCCTTGTTCAACGTTTTAGTATTTCTAGATGAGAGTGTTTCCTGTCATACTAACGTAACCCTTATCCTCACACAAAGAACTTGTTCTCTCAAAAAGCTGCTTATCCCGTTTGAACTATCTTCATGTTATTGTATGGTGATTCTAGTATGACCAATTTTTTTTTTTTTTTAATTTGAGTGTGGCAATAATTTTTAATTAATGTTTTTGTATTGATTTTACACTTGAGTTAAGTACAGATAACAAGTGTTTTAGTCTTAATAAGTGTATATCCCAATCTATCAAAGACTAATTTTGTTGTAATTACAGTTGATTTGAGAGATTTTTATCCATAGTAGAAATAAATATGAAGTTTCTCCTTAAAAATATTATCTTTTAATATACGAATACAAAATTTAACCACCGGATTTACGTGCATAATATATGTAAGATCAAGTGCAGATATTAATTTTTAACACTAATATACTATGAAATAAGTATTAAACAATATTCGCCTTTTTTTTTATCAGCACAATATTCATACATACGTGGTATAACGTCTAAATCAATACGTTTATAAAATAATTAGTGATGCTGCATATCTGAATTGACATTTACTTCTATGATTGCTGCCAAGTTATGGTTTTTAATTTTCTGTAGTGATTTGATATTTATTCCATCACCTAATAATCTTATCACATTCTTATAAATAATAATCATATTAGATAATAGTAAAAGATAATATTGTGATAATTGATTAAATCTGAATACAAGCGTCATAACACATATTCCTACTTAAAACATATATCATTTATGTTCCAACCATAACCACGTACTGGTTCGTTCTCATACCTTATAGTTCAAATTTGTGTGCAGACACTTTTTCTTATGTTAACTAACATATACAACCTTGTTGGGTGCAATCTCTACAATACCAATAGATTACAAAAGTTACAGGTCATTTTGTCATGTTACTTGGTTTATATCAGAATATATTTACAAACTGTTTCACTTGTACAACATATGACCAAGTCAAAAAGTGCTTACCAGATCTAATCTAAAGGGCAAATGAGAAGAAGAAAAGAAACAAAAAAACATAGAAAATAGGAATGTTGGTCAATGGTAGTAGAGAGCATTCAAAACTAGGCATGAACACATTATGATTACATATGCAAGAAGAACAAACCAGCTGAGCGAATGGTCTATTCCAAAACCAGCATTCAGTGAACACAAACACATTATTTCTGAAGAGTTTGGTGCATCTAACCTCAGGATAAATATTTTTTTTTTCTTTTTGAAAGGTCTATTTTCATCCCAGTAAAGGCACGTGCAGAGTTTGTTTGTTGTGAGAAGTGTCTGACATATTTTGGTAGCTTATATAGAGGCATAGCTAGACTTATTTGTTTTGTTGTGTTGCTCTTATATCCAAATGCTGGAATTACTAGCCCCTGCCAATGTGTCTATCAATCATGTTATGCACAACTGAGCCCAGAGAATGCTTTTTGTACATCAATTATCACCACACTGCATATGTGGACACATACTTCTTTCTCAGACCATCTTTGTGCTACAATTTTCTTTATGCATCTGTCAGACCAAAAGGTTGCAAAAGTGTTAACCCTAAACAGAATAAATTTCTCACTCTGTTTCATTCTTTCCTTTCAATATAATCACATTACTTCAACTTTTTTTTTTATTATTGTGTTTTTTAATCTAATAGTTTAAAATATAAAATTTACCCGTTAAAACAATAGAGAAAATAAAAGATAAAGACAAATAATATTTTGAATTTTTTTAAAAAATAACTTAGTCTTTATAATGTATGTCACTGTTACATTAATTTCTTAAACTAAGGAAAACTTAAATAAGCTTTTGAATTTTTTGTAGGATTAAGTTCTTGAAATTATCTTTTTTCTACTATTTTGGTGTTTTTGCCCAGGGAATTAAGTGATATATAATTGTTATATATGTCCAGGAGCAACATGACAAAAAAAGGTAGTTTTCATAAACATGGAATCAAATAAAAAGATTTGTATATATAATTATGTAGCTAACTTTACTTTTAATAAACATTTATACATCTAAACCTCAATTTACGAATTTTATGTGGAATAATTTTTTTACTGACTTTTATTGTTAATTACATAATTTTATAATACAAATATTTAAATATAAATCAAATTATTTCAAAACCAATCTGAATGATGATAACTAAATTTAAGTAATGTGAAAAGTTTTTATTAACAAGAGAAAAATATTTTGAATGAGGTTTAGAATTTAATTAAAGCCTGTTTTGAGTATTGTCAGAGTTTGTAATGATATTCCAGGAAAAAGATGTTAATAAATACTGTTTGATGGTTTTGATTAAACCCAAGATTAATTAAGAAAAAGTTGCATTTAATTATCTCTTTATTATTGCTTGATAAAATGGATAGAGTTGGGTCCATTATGTTTTGATATACATGTCATAATTTGAAAACTTTTCAAGATGCAGACCCTTGTGTAAAACAATACCATTAGAACCAATATTTCTGGCACTTTGATAGACATATGTAGCAATTCTCTTACACATACATGGCTCATTTCAAAACCTTCTGAGACTAAACAGTGATAATCCTAGAGCTCAATGTTGTTGGTATCCAAAGGATGAGAACATGATTGTTCATGATGTTGATACTCCAAGACACTGGAACTGGATCTGAAACCCTCATTCACCAGAAATTAAATACTCATTTCTGATTCTGATTCTTTGGGGTGTGAGCCCTAATAATATGTTCCAATCAAAGATTCACACAAATGATTCATAACTACATGTTCAGCTGCAATGCTAAAAGTTATTGGTCTCAATGTAATGCAACTGTAAGTATATAGTAATATCAGTTTCATTTGCAGTCTGCAGTTTCTTACTGTGGCACGTGAAGAACATATAAAGAGTATTATACTATGTTACTTATTCCTACAGTATTTTATATAATTATTCTTTTCTTTATCTCTTTTTCCTTCACTTGTTTAATTTTATGTTTTGTTAGGTGTACATTTGGCATTCCTCATTAGGAGTAGCTAATGATAGAATGTCATAATTGAAGAAATGTATACTACTAATTCGTATCAGACAATAAATACGTTTTGTATTTATAAATTTAAATATATTTATTTCTACAAATAATATTATTGTAACAACTAAAATCTTTTACCAATATAATGAAACTTTAAGTTATATTTAATGACAGAAGATGCAAATGATAATATCTTTTTTAAGATTTGATTTGTTGGTTAAATATAATGTTTTTACTTTCTCAAATTTACAGTAAATTGATTTTTGTTCCTTAAATCTGAAAAAAAGGATAATTTTTAAATATTTTAATTGGAAATAAATACAAATGTAAATCTTCAAATTTATTATTTAGGACTTAATAATTAAAAAATATTTCCTTAAAGTTAGTGTAAATATCAATTTTTTGAAATTTGAGAAACTAAAATATCTTTTTTAATTTAAGACACCAGAAACTAAATTTACAAACTAAATCATAATTAGATAATTAGACTTTTCTGTTATTATACTATAAAAACAAAAATAATAATATTTGGATGGTTCATAAGGTTGAAAACCAATCAATTACCATGTTCTATAAAATTATTTAAATCAAACTAATGTTTTTCTCATTCAAAACGCCTCCCCTTCTAAACCTTAATCCATTTATTCTCTCAATTGTATATAAAATTCAGTTATCCAAACTACTGAAATTCAAAATAATCAGTATGAAATTTGTCTTAAATTTATACATTTTTTAAATAATATTAATGCACACGTTTCAACTTTTTGTTTAAAATTTTAAGTTTTATTTTTTAATCTCTTTCATTAATTACTAATATTTATTTATTTAATTTTATTGTTTATTTTAAACTCAAAACAATCTTTGTACAAGACAAAATTAGACTCCCAGATCACCTAAAATATTTATTAAACTTGGAAAATAACCAAAGTTTTAATTTGCAACTTGTATAAAAACTGTAGCTTAGGGGGGGTGATGTGAAGCATATAACATTAACAAAAATAGATGTTTTTTATAGTTTTATTTTATATGAAAAGACAATAGGCAAAGGGAAAAGTGATAATCGAGCATTAAGCTGAAGGAATTAGAACCCTCCATTCTTTCTATCGATATTTTTGGACAACTTTTTTAATTAATTATCACCACTTTTGTTATTTATGTATATATTTATAGGTAAAGGGGTGTGTATAAAAGATAAAGGAAGAGAGGGATGACATTTTTATAGGGATTAGTGAGCAAAGAGAGTGGCAGCAATGATGGTTAGGTTGTCATCGTTTTGCATGCAATATAGAAAGATGAGTAGAGAAAGAAAAGAACACATATACTTTCATAACTTTCCCTTTTCTGTGTTTTCCTTCACTTTCTTTGCTTTTCTGTCACCACTTTAATCACTCTCTTAGAATTCAGTAACAAAAGCTTCTTCCTCTTTTTTCCTTTACCCTCACCTTTTACTCTTCATTCATCTCTCTCTTTCTACTACACCTTTAATCTTCATTTCAATTCTCATCTAGGATGCTACAATATGGATTAGTAAACTAATATCTAAATTAAAATTATTTCTTTTCTTATTTGTTGTGTGTTTTTGTAATTTTTATGTACTATTATTTATTCCTTTTTTTTTATAGGGGTATTAGTTGAGAAAATAATAGTTAACATCGTCCTGAAATTTTAAAGAAATAGAAGCAATTTTTGTTCAAAAGTTGCAATACTCAGTATAGCTCAGCTTGGCTTTCTCATTTATTATTCATTAATAACTCAGTTAGGGCTAGAAAACTTAATGTGCAAGTAAATATATTGACTTTAGCAGTGGTTGATATGTATATTTTTTTCTCATGTTCAAGAATCATGTTTTATTACCATATAATCAATAAACAAAGTTACATAAAATTAAAAAAAATACAATCATATAAACATGTGTTATAATTAATATACTATATATGTAATAGAAATTATTTCAATAAATAAATTTTAGATAAATTAAAAATAATATAATAAAGATGCAGACAGCCTCAAACCTTAAAATACATCTATTTAAGGTAAAAGGGTGGAGACAATCCATTAACTTTTTTTCTACTCTTGAATAAGTTTTAAACAAAATATAATTTTGGACTTTAAACTAAGTAGGAAAGTACTAGATACCACCATAATACTTTATTTATCTGTGAGGTTGTAAAGCAAAATGTATTACTCTCGTAAATTTTGTCCTTTCCATCATAATATTAAAGGGAGATGTTGTAAAATTGAAAGTAAAATTAAAATTTTTGAAATAGATATTATATTAGTAAAATAAATAAACAATGTAAAATTTAAACTCAAAACATATATTATATAAATTTTTTCTTTATTTATTTATCTTATTTGTCATCTATATTGTTACAAGTCCATACATAGTGTTATTTTACATTTTATCTTTATATTTACAAAATACACTCTTTACTTCATCTTTATCATCACAACACAACAAATCACGTTATAGCCTATAATTAATATAATAAGTTATTTTTAATATTTTTTATTTTATTTTAATCAGAATTATAACATCAGTCAATATTTATAATTGTTGGAATATTTACATATATTTATATCATATTTTGAACTGATGTAAAACATATTTCACTTTTTACATCGTTAAAATACGTATCAATATTATAATCGTCGTAGAATATCAATTAAACTGTTCTTAATTTTTTTTAAATAAATAAAGCATTTTTCAATGTTTTGAATTAATATTTAAGTTTTAACTTTTTTAAGAGTAAGAGGATTGTGACACATTATATCATAAAACCATGTTCATCCTTACGTTAAAGTTGAAAAGAAAATATCTACATATAACTAAAAACACATCTCTTCTTTAGTTAACAATAATGCCTGTATTAAGTAAATTATCTTCACTCTCGTTTTTTTTTTTTCTTCAACACGCTAAAACAAATAAGCTGAGATATATTCAAAGAATTTTGTAATGGGTAAAAGAAGAGAAAAAAATAGCCTTTGCTTGGGAAAAAAGTTTGCTAGAGATTGAAATGGACGCATCTCTCATGCACTTATGTGGGTAACACCACCCTATATTACAAAACAAAACAAGATTATATATATACAGGTATTAAAGATACCAAGTGTAAACTAACTCTATCATGTAAAATAATCATCTTCTCAATTTAAGCTTCAACGTTAGAATGTGATCACACATTTAGCTTATACGATTTTGAGAGAGATTTTAACTATCTCTCTGAATATTCAATTTTCTTACCAAATGTAAACCATAATACATTCTTAATTAAGATAATCATGTTTATTATATTTTTTTAAAAAGATGAAAATATTTTGATTGATATAAAATTTCCTCACAAATCAAGCTAAATACACCCACAAACACTAATCGATTTATATATTTTTTTTCACATCAAATTAAACTAATTCAGAAGCATGTAATAGTTACAAAATATCGATTTTTAAGCTTTTGTTGGTATTTGATTTCAACTATCATATTTTACAACTATGAAATAACTCATTCAAATAAACATGTTTTTGGATCAAGACAACTAGTGGATGAAGGTTGATCAACTCTTTAATAATTGTTAGATATTTAAATATGAGTGTAAGTTTTATATTGAATAAAAATAAAAAAGTTGAACAATATATAAAGAATAAGACTCACAAACTCCTTTTTTATCTCTCCGATATTTTTTCTCTCAAATTTTTTAACAAGTGGTCTCTCATTCTTGTTTGATCTCTCTAATGTTTCTCTTTTCAATTTTTTCTAGCAATAATTATAAGATAGAAGAAGATATACAATCTTCTAATAAATACAATTCTTAAATATAAGTTAATTGCTTATATATATATATATATATATATATATATATATATATATATATATATATATATATATATATATATATATAATTTACTGTTATTTCAGTATTGTTCACATTTGTAATTAGTTTTACCTTCATACATATGTTTGAGTTTGAGTATAGTAAGTAACTTGATTATATATAATGTTCTTTATTACGGATTAAAAAAAAGCAAAAAAGGTTTTATATTGAGAATTTTTAAGAAAAGTTAGTATATTTAATCTGATTTGATAAACAAAAAAAGAGAAAAAAAGATACTTATTTCACTCGATCATGCCTCAGAAGTAAGCTATAATTCCTTCGGACGTAAAAATGTTGTCAATAAAAATCTTTTAACATATTTTCAAAAAATATAGATAAGCTTATTAATTATTAACAAAAATTTGAATCATTATTTTAGTGTATTGTGTATGAATTTTATACTAAACAGTAATAATAATGTTGGATTCTATGAGTAAGTTAGAACTTCATATTTTTATAATTAGATAAGTTAGAATTTCATATTTTATAAAATTAGATTAAAAATAGCAAAAAAATCACAAACTTATTAAATTAAAATTTTGGATTAAAAATAAGTTTATGATTTTTTTTCCTCGTCTGTATTTTTTCTAAAAAAAAAAAAAAAAAAAACTTGTATATTGTTGGATCGAAATGTAATGTTGATAAAGTATGAATATAGATGCACCTAGTTAGCATCTAAATTTCGACAATTGGTGTGATGCCATTTATTTAGTAAAATGTATCAACATAATGAATTCTTAATTAATTATAATATATGACAATTAATGAATGTAGAAGTAGTACACAATTTAAATTAAATTAGAAATTGTAGATAATGTAGTCCACTCCAATTTGGGCCACACAGTGTGCATCTCCTATCAAATTCCAACTTCGTGCCACTTTCTGCCAAAGCTTTTGTCTTCTAATTTTCAGAAGTTGGAACCCTAACTCTTTAAACAGATACATAAAACGTATAATCATCGTTTTGAAATAAAATGAGAGAGACATATACGTATGTGTGTTTTGGGTTGCACATATAACTTCTCTACCCATTATTTTCACTTTGCGTCCCTTTTTACATATCACTTGTTGTAAGCATGTGATTTGTTTTATTTAAACTGTACATAATAAAATTACTATTTTATCTACAAAAGAAATTACTTTCTCTCAAAATTCATATATGCATCGCACATATCTACCCCTTAATAACAATATATATAAACTTATATTGTTATTGCAGTTTTACATTAGTATTTTAAAATTATATATATTTATTAATTTATTTAAAGGTTCCGTTATTTATATATAAGTTTGAATCCATTAACTGGATGTACTTTTTGAACTATCTAATAGGTTTTATTTAACTAATAAGCTTGTAAATCAGCTATTAGAACTGGATGAACTTCTTAAAATGTCATTAAAAAGCAAACTGATCCCCTAGTGTTGTGTGCAGGAATTTAGCCTTAGGAATAATATACAGCTGGAAGCCTAATTTAGTATAATTCATATTTTTTTGTAATTTGTAAAGTATTAATTTATCTATCAAAAATTTATAATAAAGTAGTTATTTTTTTCACACTTAATAAATAATATGATTAATTTATTTTCTTCAACTTCATTATAGTTGATTTTTGAATAATATTTAAATGATTCGTTTTTTGTAAATATCAATAGTTATAAGTAGTTATTTGGTATTCCATAAGTAAAAGTATAGACTAATTTTTCAAAATAATTTACTTTCTAATATAATTCATTTTTCTTTAAGAGACAATTTGTACTATTTTTACATAAAATTTTATTATTTTTAATAAAATGTCTTATATTAATTGAACAAAAAAAGTACTTGTGTGAGATAATGCTTTAGAAATTTAAAACAATAAAAATGCAACCTAAAAATATTTATTAGTTTAAAAACAAAAAGATAATTATTCCTGAGACGAAATCCATCACCAGGCTGAACATAAATGTAGAAATTAGAGTTTTGTATTTCGAGACAAAGCATTGTGTCTCTAGCACGGGAAAAAGGAAAACTTTATGTGTATGCTATGAGAATGTGGTGACTTATTACATGTATAGTCATTGTTAGTAGTAACATTCATAAACCCTATATTAAGTTAAGAAAAGGGTCCCACACTTTGGTCATTGTTACTTTTTACGAGTTTGTTTCTAAACAATACAAAAGTGTTACTGTTAATAAAATAAATAAAAAAAAACGAGTTTTAAAGTTATAAGTTATTTTATTTAGTTTTTAGTTTACTCAGTTTTTTTATTATTTATTATATTTTATTATTTTATTACTTATTATTATTATTATTTAGTTTTTTTACTTATTTTTTATTATTAATGCTTCGTTAAATAATATTATATATAAACATTACATATAATAAAATTGTAAAAAATAAAGTTAATGTAACAATAATTAAATTATGAAATTAAAAAAATTAAATTTTTGAAATTAAATAAAAATTTAATTTAATTAATGTTGATAAGATCAACTATTTTGAATATATATATATATATATATATATATATATATATATAATTTTAAAATAAAAAAGTATTAAAAAATTTAATAAAAGTTGTATACTTATGTTCTTTTACCTTCATCAATTAATTTTCAGTTAATCAGATTAAATATTTTCAATAAAATAAGTTACTTTGAGTTTCTTTTATCAACAATAAAGATTTTTATATATAGTAAACCATTTAGGATATTCCAACCATTTTTGTTTTATACATATTAGAATTATTTTTTTTAATGTGAGAGCAAACATATAATATTTATCTAAAATCATGTTATTATGTCATATTAGCTTTTAGCATGATTTTGGATCATGGCATGTAAAACAATCAATATTTCGGGTAATATGACTTTATTCAAGCCTTTCCATCATATATTCCTATTAATATATACTTCAAGCAATAACTAATAATTATCGTATTTTTTTTATTATATACCCACAATCACATTATAAACATTATATATATTACATTAAATGCTTTAAATTTCTTTAAATTATTCACTAATGATACATTTATTTTATATAAAAAATTCTTACTTTTAATACAAAATAATTTAAATTTCGTGTTAAATACTTAGGGATAAGTGATAGAAAAACTTTTCTTTTGTGTCTTTGAATTTATCAATAGAATTATTTTTCATTCCGTCGAATAAGGGAACGAGTATTTTATCTTGGTTGATTTTTATTCTTTAAAAAGAAAAGGTAAAAATTATGATTTATTAATTTTTTTGTTGAATTAATTCTGTAGCGTTTTGATCAGTGTGACTAGGTTTGGCGTTTGGTTAAAGGACTTTGCTTAAATAATTTTTTTTATTTAATGTCATACAATTGTAAAAATTATACACAAAATTCCCTTTAAAAGTACCTAACTTTGTAAGTCTTACAATTAATTTACGTATAACATTTTGATTTTTTTTTCATTAATATTTCTCTTTCACAACATAAAATTTTTTTAAGCTACATTGCTTATACTAGTACTTATGTTATTATAGTAATGTCATATCCAATATTTTAACGGTAGATTTTGAATAGTAAAGTTGTTTAATTTAAAAAAATAATACTAGACATGATCTAATAGCAATTAAAACATAAATACACCTAGATCTAAAAAATAAAAAATATATTTATTTTTACCTAAACGATATCTTAAAAATTTGAGAGATAATTAACAATTAAATATTTTCATCTGTCACATAAAAATGAATTTTACGATAAAGTTTACTATATATATATATATATTATTAATTTAATTAAAACTAATCCTAAGAATCACTTATCACTTATTTTCTTGAAATTCTAAAAACTTGCTGTATAAATTATTTCATAGTCCAAATTTTAAGAACAAAATAAATATGCCGAGATCTATTCCTGATAATTTAATGTATTGAAATGATTTGAATTAAGTCTAATTTTAAATATTACTTTCCAAATCTCTCGTTAGAATTTGATACTACCAATTATTGTTTCACGGCACATTTATAAACATTAAAAAATATTAAATTATCGATATCAGATAGAAGATGAGAGTAAACCTATACCTATTTATAACCAAAAAAGAGGATACATTTAATTTCAAAATAGTGACACATTTTTAAATTATTGATAATATTATTGTCATTTAATTCCAAAATAATTGTCATTTAAAATATTGATCATGCTTGATCTTTTCAATGCCTGTGAGTATGTTTGGTGTAACCTTCGGTGTATGACAAATACCAATACTTTAGTCAAAACTGTGTGCATGGTTAGATTGCCAAAGATGATATAACTGCAGAAGCTTTTTGCTAGCTATTAGTAATGTGAATTTAATTATGTATACCTGAGAGTGCAACTATAAATCAATGGTGTTGAGACCTTGAACAACAAATACTGCTTTAAGTTGAGTGAGGTTGAAGAAAGGAGCACGAAGGTTTTGATTTGCAAGCCTTCTTTCTGCTATTAAATTATTTCTTCTTCCTAATGGAACTGGTCATAGTAGACCTCCTTCCAGAACATAGATAGATTATGTGATATTATTAAAATTTAAAGTTTAAATCCTACCCTTATTAATTTAAGTTGATTAATTTGACCATTATGTCATCTCTAATCGATATTCAAAAGGAAACGAAAAAAAATTAACAATCCACTACAAAAGTATTCAAGAGATAGTGAAACAATTTCTAAAACCTTAAACCCACATTTAGAAAATACTATTTTCACTTTTGAAAAGTGAGTTAAAATAGTTTAGTTAATCATTTAAAATTTATTTCAATCTCCTTTTGTCCAAATAGATTTTATTTTAAGTTTAACAATCAAAATCTTAAAAACACAAACCGGATTTAAATTTTGGAGCCAATGTAAACTGAATAAAAGTCTAAGAATGAAGGACAATTTAGCATGTTATTAATTAACCTATTTATTATTTCCTTTTCCTCTCATGAACTAACACAAAAAAGAAAATGATCACAAACATTCTTTTGTGTGGTAGGATCGTATCCCTTTTTTCGGGTATGATCGCTTCTCTTTTTGGAACATAAAACTATTGAATACCACTTTTCTAAATTTTCGTCTTTCTTTGACCGTTGTTATATATCTTTTATGCTTCCAATATTCATAATTTTTGAGTCGCTGTACCACAAATTCTAAATCTGTGTAGTGCTACACCTTTATGAAATGGAAGAATGTATTTGAGGCACGAGGAAATTTGAAGCACAGAAGCATCCAATCTAATAACGATTCCATTAATTACCATATCCATGTCTTAAAAGAATGAAGCATTATGATCATATATTAAATATGATTTTTGTAAACTTAATTATTAAACCATGACTTTACTCCTAACGGTTAACAAAATCAACCCATATATCTAAATAGGGATATTTTAATTTTTTTGAATTAATAAATAGGTGAAGCTAGGTTTAGAAAGCACATTCTCCAAGGAGAAGGTAGCTAGGGTTTGGAATGATATGTAAATGAGAGTGGAGAAGTAGGAAAAGCAAAAGAGTATGTGAGAGAGAGAATAGTGTGTTTCTGGGGACATTTATTGTATAAAGTAGCATGCTAGGTCTTCTTTTCACCTCCCCAAAAATCTTTCATTCTAACTTTTTGAGTGAGGTGTGACTGGGAAATTGGTGAGTTGTGGAGAATAAGAATTTGCAAAAATCAAAGACTCTCATTGCAAACTTGTGGGTTCCATGCCCTAGTTAGGACCCACACCCTACATTCCCTCCTCTTTTCTTTCTTTCTTTCTTTTAAATTCCCTCACATTCCCCACTCAGAAAGGTGAAGTCATGTTAATATATAAAACTTATGAATGAATATTTTGATCCAATAGTACTATTGCGTTATCCTCCGTATGCCAACCTTTTTGCTACATGATCACTGATCATATAGAAGCCCCCATTAAAATGATCCATGTAGCCACCTTTCTCATTTATATATATCATATATACAATACATTTATATCTCATAAAACTTTTCCAACTCAGCTCATTTGGTAAAGGAATCAAATGGAATGAGTGTTCTTAGTTAACTCATAGCTGAAGTTAACTAGCACTTTGAGAAAGGATAGGGCTTCAATAGGGTGTTATAGATTAAACTTTTATATTTTTCTTGTATTTTATAGACACATAGATATACTCACACTTAATTAATCTCATTCCTAACACTTTAATTGAAAAAGTAATTTCAATTTCATACTCTAATTACAAAACAAACAATTAAATGTAATTATTAAAAAAAATATTTAGAAGTAAAGTAAATTGTGTACAATACATCATATATGTCCAAAGCTTAAAAGAAATAAAATAAATATATTAAAATCTAACCTAAACAAGTAACGAATAAGCAAATTTGTAAATTCTGTGGTTTGCATTAGCCAAGTAAGTTAAAAAGTAAAATATTAACCTTTAAACAACTATATATATATATATATATATATATATATATATATATATATATATATATTAATTTGTAAATTTAATCTACCCTATAATGTCGCGATATGGATTGAATATTGTAAGAGACTTACATTTAAAAATGTAGGTTTTACCAGGTGAATGAATTTAAAAATATTAACGACGTTGTATCTAAATTTTATTCTTAAATATTTCATTTTGTTTGAATTAATATAATGTTATATTTAATCACATGAGTCAATATCTAAATTTGACAAGATGTTGTAAGAGTTTTATGTTGTTTAAAGTTTTCTTTTTCAATAGTTGGATCTCCCATCAGTTAAAAGTATAATAAAATTATATTATATAAAAAAAATCTATTAATTTTTTAAGACTAATTAAATAAATTTCTTTCTCAGTGACATTTGTTCATACATATTCTTGTGGATTTGAATCCTCTTTATCACAATATATATTTTATGTTAATAAAGAAAGATTCGTTTGATCATATAACCCACACATATATAGGGTGCCACTGAGGCTATCTGATACCTTGTGTCATTCAAAAGATGAAAAGAAAAGGAAAATTACATCTAATTAACGTGTTTCATTACCAATATAATCTTTATTCTCCCTTTTGAGTTACATTAATTACCAAAATATATAAGAGTACTAATACCATTCTCATGCGCATGTACTTGAAGATACAGTATATTCATACTTTATTATGGAGCTACTCCAATAACGGACAGTATAATATTTTGAAGAAGAAAAAAATCTGACTGAAACATTTTATAAGCATTGTCATAAGACTTTCATAGATACCAACTAACTTTCCAACGATTATTTTCTTCAAAATTTATTCTTTATTAAAAGGGTATGTTCACATTTATACCCAGTCTTTATGTTTGGATTCTTATGAAAGTTAAAATAAGGGATCATATTTATATAGAAGAAATCAAATCATGCTTATTAATTCAAGCGTTCTTGATATTTGAGCTTCTTAAATCATTCTTTTCTATCAGATTTGTTCTTTTGACTAATGCATCCTAAAGGTTATCTGATAATAAAGAATGAAGTCATAATATTGATTATAATGCTAGTGTGTGTCTATATATATATATATAGTAACTTAACTTTTCACAGTTTTAAATTTTAAGTTTCTGATTCATTTAGAGTAACTATTATAACAGGAATCATTCACTTTAAAGAGTAAAGTAGAGAATAGTTTCTTAGTGTCAAGATCGACTGCTGTCAAAACAGTTTCATAATTTACCATATGTGTACATCCATTTAATCATAGTTTTAATAGTTAACTTGTAATTATTAGTTATAACTTTTCACTTTACTTTTAGGGAGAACTTGACAAATTTTGTTGACAGATGTTGATTTTTATTTAAGCATCATTTAGGCATGTCTTTTAATTTTGTTTTTTTGCTTGTAATCATACTTTAAGATAAGTGTTCCCACCAGCTGTAAATAAGTGCTGGGGTATGCAAAACCTTGGTGGAGCCGTTTATGCTAAATGTCTTCATGTGCTACTTTTTTTTTTTCCTTTGTGGTCCCCCTTTTCTCACACAATATTGAAGTTGTGAACTTAGGATTTTTTGTTTTTTAATCCAAGTTTCAGATTAAATTGAACAACTTCAAATTTGTCTTACACTTCTCTTGAAGTAAAACATGTTTTGTTACGTAAGTGGGCCTGATCTGTCTCAGTTAATGAAGGCTCAGAATTTTCACTTTCCTTCTTTGTTGAAAATTTGTTAGGGAATATGCTAACCAAATCATTTGATCGAGTCCATAGATGTAGCAGGATTCATTAGATCACAATGAAAAAAACTGCACATTCACAAACAATCAGTGCATGCATAAAGGGATCCTTTTCTTCTAAGTAGAGAAATCCTATTGTCTTCACCACTTTTCCAACTTTGAAATATAATGTTCCAATGATTTGGGCACTCCCTTCCAATCAAAACCACATCCTTTTTAAAGGGTTGGAGGCATTGATGACCCCAAAATGAGCCAGCCTCTGATTATATATCTACTTAGGGTGCTTCATTTTGAATAATACCAAAAGGATAAAAAGAGTGCTCAAAGAACAAACATGCATGCCCCCACCTGATCACATCTTATGATATAGCTCATTTGTTTTAGCTTTTTATCTTTTCACAGTAAGCTCTCTGATCATACATATGCACCATTCAATCATGAGAGAAGTGTAAAAACGACAAGAGACATTAAACTCAAAAGGGCATGTTAATTAGATGATATATTCCATAAATAAGCTTTTCAGAAAGTAATATGCTGTACCAATGAATTTGACTGCAAAAGAAGGCCTAATTAGTTTTACTTAATCTCAAAAGTTTAAACGTCACAGCAACAGCTGACTGCATATATTTCTTCTAATATGTAATACTTTTTTAGAATTATTATTCTCTGTTCAATCATCCCTATGGTACTTCTTTTGTTTGATAGCTTTAGTATAATTTTAGTCTTCTTTCCACACCCTTTCAACTGAAGCACTTCCTTTGTTACATAGGGCATTAATTAAGCAGCAGATTCTTTTTTGGCTCTTTTAATGCACTGGAGAATAAGAAAGTTGCATAATGAGAATATATGTTTATTCTATATTCTTTCTCACCTTTAGTTACTTTTAATTCTCCAAATATACCTTAAACTCTTAAACAGATCCTAACCTTGGAAACCACGCTATATATATACTTCCAAAATCAAGCTCTCCCCACAGCAGTTAATTTTTATCTTCCCATATTCTCTTAAAAAAAGTGTTAAATTTAAAAGTAAAGTTGTATAATGATCAAATTCTGATCATGCTTCGAATCTTGCAAGGTCAGATTAATGTGACTACGTGAGGACCCATATGCTTTCCTTATTATTCAGCTGGTCAAAGAACTGTCTAATCGTTCCTACACTAATTACTATTTTTCATGGTAAAACTTCATATTAAGTGTATGAGTGCAGATAAAAAGGTTAATACCATTCAGGAAATAATATGTTGAGGATTAAGAAACTAATCAAATATATAGCAACCATGTCATTGACTATACATATCTGTGTCATTAGTTTCACTTTCTTCATTGGAGTCAGCTAATTACTGAAGTTAATTACATTCCAATGAAACAAAATTTATCTGCATACATAAAAGTAGAACTTATAAGGCTATATATATTTAAATGTGAAACTTAATTAAGTGATTATATACATGCTTTGTACTATCTCAAGAGATCCTACTTACCTTTCATGCATCTCGACGAGAATCTATTATAATGAGGATAAAATAAATATTCTTTCTCACACCCCCAAAAAAAGAATGAAGAAAAGCAAGAGATGAGGATAACATATACTTAAAGAAATAGTAAATATGTATAATGTTGAAGTAATATTAAAGGGTAAAAACATGTTATGAAAGTAGTCAAAAAAGTTACACATATAGCTGAAAGTTGATAATAAAACTCTTACAGAGATGTTTTCTGGCTTCCAAGAAAAAACAAATGAGGCCTCAGTGTTTGTATAATCGAAATGGGAACACAGATGAGTATGCATAATAACAGTATATTTCAGTTCTGCTTCCTTTTTTTGGTAACACAAAAGGTTTTTTTAAGTGGGTTGTTGGAAATTAGATGAGATTAATAGAAAAAGGTGATTGCAGTGTGCAGGAGGAGAGAGGAGAGAGGCTGAAAAAGATCCAATAATGCTGTGAAGGATAGCAGACAGAGAGTTGCTTTTCGGGTACTTGGGGAATAAAATGCTGTCTCTCTACGAGGATTGGCGTGAAGAGAGAGAGTGCTCCTTTTATTTTACTACTATCTCTTTTTACAACATGCTCAATCAAATTCTAACTTTACATACATATACATATATAAATGACAGAAAAAAAGTTTATATCATGAAATATACTATATATTTGTGTAACAACTGCATAGATTTAGATTATATCAGAAAACAAAATGGTTATTAATGTGATAGAAACAGTTTTATTATATGAAATATGAATGATATAATCCATAACTTTCTTTTCAGTTTTTATCTCTTTTCACCTTCCTAACTTTCTCCTTTAGTACTTTTTTTGAATTTCTGCTGGGGTTGTCTGGCTATTCAAAGGATGATGTGGAAGGAGGAAAGCTTTGTGACTCCAAGTAAGAATTTTGAATTGTGGGTCCCTGTTGTTGTTGTTGTGTTGTACTCTCTAGTTTCTTACGCAACCTCATTTGCACAAAGACTACACATTGCACAAGAAAGAACATGTTAGTGTTTTTTAAGTATACCATCATCTAATTAATCAATCGAATCAAATAGTTTCTCTACTCCTTTAACATGATCAACATGCATGCATATTGCGGTTGCAGCTATAGCAGATGACTGCACTCTACAGCTTTTCACCCTTTTATATGCATGACTTACACAGCTCAAGTTCAGCAGCAACACTATATGAGCATTGGGCCAATGGTAATTTTTTGGGGTCCAAAAGAGTGTACTGTTACAAAACCGACATTCCTATTAAGAATAAGAGAATAAAAAATTGTGAAGCGAGAAAATCAGATAACACCTCATTACATCAATAACAATTTAGATTAGTATGGATGGAGTGCACCTTTAACTGTAAACTGGAGAGAGAAAGAGGAATGAAGTGGAAATAAAAAGCTAAGAAAAAGCTGCTGCTTTAAGCTAAAACCGAAAGAGAATTAAGCAAAAGGAAAAGGAAAATAAAAAAATATAATATAATAAATAATGAGTGACAAGAAGTATACTACTATAAAGAAGCAATGAGGCCTAGTCTGGTGTTTCTAAAGCTTAACCAGTTGCTCTCTCTCTTTCTCTCATTCACTCTCATCTGGTTTTACGTTTGTTCTCATCTTTCGGAACTAGCTTTGAGTTAGTTCGAGGTTCCTCTGATCACAGGAGGAGTAGCAGGAGGTAGGTTTTTGTTAGGCCAAAACAGAAAGGTGGGGTGTTGGTGGTGGTGTTTGGAGAGAAATAGAAAGAAAAGAGAAAGGGAAGAAGTGTGGTTCTGAAGAAAAGGTTTTGACACAAAGGGGGTGGTGTGGGGGTGGGGTTTTATTCAAGTGATGCGCTCAGGAGCTTGTACATTGCAACAGACCCTCACAGCGGAGGCTGCTTCAGTGTTGAAGCACTCTCTTGGGTTGGCACGCAGAAGGGGCCATGCACAGGTCACCCCTCTGCATGTGGCTGCTACTTTGCTGAGCCTAAGAGCCAGTTCCTTGAGAAGGGCTTGTCTCAAATCTCAGCCACACCAAACGTCACACCCTCTTCAGTGCAGAGCCCTTGAGCTTTGCTTCAATGTGGCCCTCAACAGGCTCCCTACAACACCTGGTCCCTTGCTCCACACACAGCCTTCTCTCTCCAATGCTCTCATTGCTGCACTCAAGAGAGCACAGGCTCACCAGAGAAGAGGCTGCATTGAGCAGCAGCAGCAGCAGCCACTTCTCACCATCAAGGTGGAGCTTGAACAGCTCATTATATCTATCCTTGATGACCCTAGCGTTAGCAGGGTTATGAGAGAGGCTGGTTTCTCTAGCACTGCTGTTAAGACCAACATAGAGGACACTTCTTCAACACCTTCAGTTTTCCAGTGTTACAACACTTCTGGTGGTGTTTTCTCCTCTCCTTGTTCTCCTGCTCCCAGTGAGAACAACACAGCAGCCAGTGCCTTCAGGCAGAACCATTTCTTGGCTGCTTATACTTCTTCTGAGTTCACTTCTCCACTTCTGTTCTCTCCACAGAAGAAGGCCTCGGTGTTTCCCATCACTGAGTCACCACCACCCTCTTCCAAGGAGGATATCAAGGTGGTTCTTGATGTGCTCTTGAGGAAGAAGAAGAGGAACACTGTGATAGTTGGTGACTCGGTGGCACTCACTGAAGGCCTTGTGGGAGAGCTGATGGGGAAGTTGGAAAGAGGAGATGTGCCTGATGAGTTGAAGTCAACACATTTCATCAAGTTTCAGCTTGCACCGGTTTCTCTGAGGTTCATGAAAACGGAAGAAGTGGAGATGAGTCTCTCAGCACTGAAGAGGAAGGTGGATTCTGTTGCATCAGGAGGAGGAGCCATTTTCTATGTTGGAGACCTCAAGTGGACTGTGGAAGCAACAACTTGTAGTGAAAAGGATGAAGGAGAAGTTTGTGGCTATAACCCAGTTGATCATCTACTTGCTGAAATAGGGAAGCTATTTTGTGATTCCAACACCAAGGTGTGGCTTGTGGCCACAGCAAGTTATCAAACATACATGAGGTGCCAAATGAGGCAACCTCCTCTTGAGACTCAGTGGGCTCTTCAAGCTGTTCCTGTTCCATCAGGTGGACTTGGCTTGAGTCTCCATGCTTCCAGGTAATTATCTCTTGCTTAATCACTTTCATCAATTTAATACCAAAAACTGTAACTAATTAACATTTTCTTAACAACCTACAAGCTAGTCAATAAGAAAGTGAAGGAAAATTAAGTATAGAAATAAAAGTTATTCAGTGATGATCATTCCTTAATTTGAGAGTTTAATTGGCTTTGCATTTGGTTGCTAAGTACGTACGGTCTCTGGACTATGCCAGAAGCCACTGTCAAAAGCATGGTTGGTTGGTAAGGTAGACGTGAAGCAGTGCCTTTCTGCTTCACTTTGTTTTGTCAGTATACATAGAACCTCTTAGACATTACGGATTCACATGATATTGTGTGGAAGGAACCATATATACTTTACCAAAAGAAAAAGAAAGAAGACAGAAAGGGTTATATATATATATATATATATATATATATATATATATATATATATATATATATATATATATATAATATATTCCCTATTGCAAACATTTCAGTTTCTCAAACATGATTTACAGTAACCGTTTGGAAGGTAGCAAGAACCTGATAAAAAAATGTTACAAGAATATTGAAAAGTACACAAGCTAGCTTCTGATGCAGAATATATTCAAATTCCAAAAGTGTCTATTTGGTTACTATTGTTGAATGTTCATTGAATCTTCTTTACTAAAAATTTCAGTGTTCACGATTCAAAGATGACAATCTCCCAGAATCCATCTTATATGCTGGAAACAAAGCTCTTCAGTAACAGCAAGGAGGAGCAGGATAAACTCAACTGCTGTGAAGAATGTGCCTCCAATTATGAAAAAGAAGCTCAGTTGTTCAAACCAGGCCAGAAGAAACTCTTGCCTTCCTGGCTTCAGTGTCATACCACCGAAGCCCATCAAAAGGTAGCAAAAGTTTTACTTTTTTTCCCCTTTGTTATAAAAAGAGACTAAAATTAGTACGTTAATCATACATTAACACATAAATGCTTAAAAATTTTGAAAAAAGAGTTCACTTTTCAAAATATTCGAATACTTCTGTGTTTTAATCTTCACCATTTCTAACAAATTTAATAAATACTTATTGAACTTATTCGTTCTAAAATATGATAACAGTTACATCAGAAATCTTCATTCAGACTCTTAAAATGTTACTATAAAGTTTATTGTATGAGAGATTGTGATTCAGTGAAATTATGCTATTTATTCTTGTTTCTGTTGGTTGAGAAAGTGGCTTATGAAGAATTCAATGTTTTCAGGATGAGTTGCTTCAGTTGAAAAGGAAATGGAACAGACTATGCCACTGTCTGCATCAGAGCAAACAGTCTGAAAACCATTGGAGCAACACTTTACACGGGAATCAGAGTTCAAATGGGAAGATCTACCCTTACAATTCGTCATACCCTTGGTGGCCAAACCAAGGCAGTGTCTTCACAGATTCAAGCTCAATATCTTTTGCTGATTCACCTGCCAAACCGGCTTATAGCTCCAACATTGTCCCTCGGTTTCGGCGCCAGCAATCATGCACCATTGAGTTCAATTTCAGTGATGTGACTCAGAGAAAGCCATCCACAGCCTTGGATTCTCTCAAGGGCATGGAAGGTAATAATAACGAAGTAAAGATTACTCTTGCTCTTGGAAACTCAACATTCGGTGGTTCGGGGCAAACGGTGGAAAATATCATAACTACTGATAGAACACTGCGACAAGCTCATATTTGTAAACTGTTGCAGGAGAATGTGCCATGGCAATCTGAGACAGTTCCTTCCATAGCCGAGGCCTTGGTTGATTCCAAATCTGCAAAGCAGAGTGCTACTACTTGGTTGTTGTTGCAAGGAACTGACTCTATTGGGAAAACAAGGTTGGCACGTGCGATTGCAGAATCAGTGTTTGGCTCGGTTGATGTGCTCCTTCACTTGGACATGCTGAAAAGTTCAGCAACCCCATTTGCTGAAAGGCTGGCTGGAGCATTGAAAAGCCACGAGAAGCTTGTGATTCTTATAGAAAATTTGAATTTTGCTGATGCCCAGTTCAGGAAGTTTCTTGCAGACGGGTTTGAAACTGAAAACTTTGGAGGTTTAAGTAAGAGTGAGGAGAGTTCAGGCCGAGCAGTATTCATATTGACCAATGGTGACACCAGGGGCAATGAAGAGCAGAACAATAAGGAGTCAGTGATGAAGTTGGTGCTGCAGATAAGTGAAACCAAGCCTGGTTTGGAGTCTTCATCACCTTGTTTGGGTGAGAAGAGAAGGGCTGAAGTGCTGGATTTGTTTTCCAAGGTTAAGAGTCCAAGGGTGGAGGAGAAGGAGGAGGGTAGGAAAGTGTTTTCTCGGCATTCAAGCTTCAACAATCTTGACCTGAACATGAAAGCTGATGAAGAGGATGATGGGGAAGAGAAAACAGGTGGAAGTAGTCCAATTTCAAGTGATTTGACAAGGGAAACTGTGGCGGATCCACTGAGCTGGAATGGGGCACTTGACTCAATTGAGAACAGGTTTGAGTTGAATGAAAGTCCAGAGAGGGAGAGGGAGGTGGGAGAGATGTTTCTGTCAAAGATGAAAGAGTCTTTTGAGGAGGTTTATGGGAAAGAATGTGTGGTGAAATTTAGTGTAGAGGAGAGGGTGATAGAGGAAATTGGTGTGGGGTGTGGAAATTTTACTAACAGCATGTTTGAGAAATGGCTAAAAGACATTTTTCAAAGCAGTTTACAGACAGTTAACTTTGGTGGGGTGGAGGGGGGTATAGGTTTTACACTTTGTTGGGGTGGTAAAGGTGATAGGAAATGGGATAATGGATTCATGGGTTCATGTTTGCCCAAGAATCTCCAAGTTAACTACTTCATGGATTAACTGACTTTGGATAGTGGGGGGGGTTTCTTGTAAAATCAGCCACAAGTTGTAAAATGCAAGTCATAGCCTTTGTGTAACCGCTAATTTTCATTATAGAATGTGTTTGTTTTTTCTTCTGTTTTCAAACACCTTTGTTCAACCACTTCTGTTCATGTTTTTTCATTCAACCAGTTTTATGTTCATGCAGTACTAATAACAAACAAAAAAATCATGATGGAAACTACTTTTAAGACAATCATAAAGATTACATTCAATACCCTTTTAGTAGATGGACACTATTTTCACCTTGAATTCGAGAATCCAATGGTTTTGTACTTTTTATTCATCCAATCCATGTCTGTCGAGGAATATTGGAGGGCTCTGCAGAATTATTATGTCTTGCTGTTTGATTCATGAATCGAAGATGTTGAGTTTATGCTTTGCTATTATGAGAAGCATCTTTTGTTAACATCAATGAATTTGTAGTTTGAGGGGTAGTGTAGACAAAACAAGCAATGGAACACTTGAATCATGGACTTAAAGATGATGTTTGTTCATATTGCACATACTTGGACATGTCTCAATAAGACACACCTATATATAAAAATGCAGACATGGCTCTTCTAAAATGAACCTATCTTCAAATTTGCATTTTGTATAATTTAAAATGTGTTATGGTCTCGATTTCTTAAAATTTAAGGTGGATGTAAAGTTATTTGCTTATCTAAGGAGACCAGTTTTCCTCATGCTGCTGAATTAATCCCTCAATCCATGTTTTAAAATTTTCAGGTGAGTATGAACATTTTATCACATTTTTATTCTATAGTTGTCATATAATATAAATTAAGTACTCAGAGTAAATCATATCAACATTTTAGAAAACTAGTTTGTGACTTCAAATTTAACCATAATATTAAGATTTTTTTTTTAATTTCCATGACTGCAATTATGACCATATTCTCCTTGTTATCTACAATTTCTTACCATATCAGCTATCACAAAAAAAATAACATAATCATAATTTAAATCTTGCATGATATGATGATTTATATATCCATTTGTTTGGATCTACATCTTCAAACAACAGATCTATACTTTTATAGGTTCTGTTTTTTTTTTATATATATATTTGATGAAAAATACCAATCTATAAACTTGTGCAGACAAACTATAACGAGCACCAATTCACTGAAATTGAGTGAATGCAATCCATGCATCTTAAAAACATAATTAATCTCACAAAATAACTCCATTTTGATAAAGGAAAAAACTTATATCCTACTATATTACAGAAAAATGACAAGTGTAACTAGTGAAAGGTGTTAGTAAAAGGCATAATTGTGAGTGAAAAATTCGAAAGTTTAGAGAGAAAAGAGAAGTAAAAGAGGGACCAAATGACGTGAAAGGAAAAACCAAATAGACATGAAAGAGAAAACTATGGATGAAACAACATAAATTTTAGATATAATTAAAGAAGAAAGTAAGATAATTAGTGCATATATGAGGTTGTGTTTGATTATTTATATGAGCATTATTATGGGTTTGTTGCTTTTGATCTATGTCCTTGAGGGCATGCACAATTATAGATGTACCAACCCAATGAAACCAAAAATAAGAATCCACTACTACAAGACATTGACACTTTCTGGTTCCATTTTATTTGTTCAACATTCTTTATCATTGCTTTGACCTTAAAGGTTGCATGATTGAACGGCGTAAGTGGGTCCTGTCTTCCCATCTTAGAACACCATCATGCCTTTGATTTTCTGCGTAAGATTAAGATATGATCGTCAAATTTTATATTTCTTTACCAAAAGCACTTGAGTGTCTTGCTCTTTTAATTATGTAAAGTTACTCTATCATAGCTGAATCATACATATCTCTTCAATATATAACAATTACACTGTGCCCCATATAATAATGCACCACATTTTCTACACCAAACATTCAAAATAAGACCACCTTCCTTAGTTACTACTTTCTTTCTATCACCTCAAATTTAATACAGATTTTGCACCATCAAACACTCCATAATCATACAATTATGATCTTCACTTTTGTACAAAAAAAAGTATATATATTAGTTACAGTTCACATATGTTAAGAAGTATTCAAACATGTCTTCAATCTGTACCATTTACAAAAGTTGTACACTAAATTACTTTCATGTGACTAAAGTGAGTGCAAGCTGTGTATGATATAAAAGTAGATCAGCATACTTTCCTTCACATTAACAAAAGTAGTAAATTTTTTAGTTTTAGAAATTAGGATTAGTGAGTCTTAACTATTTTTTAGGAACCCAATTATGAATATGAGTTTTGTTTCTAATAAATGTGAAAAAAATTAAACAATATATAAAAGAAAATCGGCAAATTGATTGCCTCGATGTTTTAGGTTTAAAATGATGTCGTAATTTTTCATATAAATTGACTTATAAATTATTGTATTAAATTTCTTCAAAATACCCCACATTAATAAATATTTTCTGCATTTCTTTTTCAATATACCTACACTACTTTTGTGCAAAATATTTTAAAAGTAAAAAGTTTAACAAAAGAATAAATACACTGCATTTGAAAGTTAGTCTAAAATTGTAGAAATTTGATATCCATATATACAAAATCTTATGAGAACTATATATTTATATATAAAAAAATTTGACATCAGAGATTAAGGTAAGAGTTTAATTATGATACTAAGTGTATACTTGTTTATATTGTCAACCAAATAAATAATTATTACAAAAATAAATAATCCTAATTAGATAACAATATAAAGGTAAAATAAATGTAACTTTTAATCTGTAAATTAAACTACATAACTCAATTATTCCTATATGAATGAGGATGAAATAGACAGGGGGGACTCTGCCATTTTAATTTAATTTATTTGCAATGTCTTGTTTGGTTGTCACTTTGTTCTTTAACAATGAAGAAATAGTAAAACATGTGATAGGGTAGAGTTTTTCCAAAAGCTTTAGTAGCTCTTACTAAGATTTCATAATGACAAACTCCATTTTGGTATCTTTTTTGTGATGTTATAGGAGAGAAGGTACCTCCACAGTTTTGGGTCCCTTTCTGATTGAATTAATAGTGCTAAAAGAGCTATCAATGGTGTTGTTCAGTTGGAATCATATAATTCTTAATTTCATCCAATCATCACTGTTGAGAATGCAATTAATCAAGAACCTTTTTAAAAGAATACAAGATGAATAACCTGAAAGATATTAGCGCAATAAGATTGAAATCATTAGGGTTTGTAGTGTTGCTCTACTTTATTTTAAAGTGATGTTTGTATTACTTTTTTATTAACACAAGATTTAGATAAGGGTAAACAACCCATTTTAAATTAAGCCAAACTATAAATTATATTTAAGACCCTAAGAGTTTTTTTTATAAGGTTAAACCTAAATCGTTCAATTGTGAGGATGGGTAAAGTGGCTACCAAATGAAAATTAAAAGAAAAATAAAAAATTTGATGTGTAAGAGTCATTTGTGTAGAGTTTACAAATTGGGTTTGAGAATGTTAACGGTTTGGAGAAGAGATATAATAATATTGCTATAGTTTACTAGACTTAAACTATTGATCAGTATCACTGATTTTTCCTTTGGCTTTTTCTTTGTATGCTTCTTTATCTCATACAACAAGGTGTTGATATTCTATAATTAAAATTAGTAACTAGTGTTTAAAGAATTAAATGTGACTTGATTCTCCTTAGGTAATTAAAATCTTGGATTTAAAAGAAAATAAGTCCCCAGTAAAAGAACTACCTCCATTGTAAATATTTTTTCCACTCAAATGCATTTCCCTTTCATTAAGAATATTTGTATTATCTTAAGCTAAAGTGGTCACAAAACATTACAAAAGAAAAACATGTCCAGGGACGATGTCTTTGTAAAAGAAATTTACGAGTTAAAAGAAGCCAAGCCTACCAAGCTACAGTCTTAATGAGAATGCACAGTGGTGTATAGTACTACCAGCAAGAATCCAAATTGTGTACTAAGAAATGGTAGTGCTGCATTTTTTTATATGTTAAATTTAATAAGAATGATAAAATTATGTGGGTTTTCATATTTTAATTAATAGAAAAAAGTAAAGCAATATTAACACCTTTTTGTACTTTTATTTGTGCCAGCAAAATTATATTATTGTGATCTTATGTCTAGTTAATATAAGATTTAAGAGGGTGAGTCATAATAAAATATAAATTGGAATTTAGCTCAATAAAAATCTATATTAGAGACTGAAGGTTTTTTTTTTCTTATTTATATACTATCCTTAGTTAGTGTGTTGTAAATAGTAGTTGGTGTGAGAGTGTATTGAAAAAAAATAAAATAAAATCGAAGTTTGATATGAAGTTAAGATCACAAGTTATGGATAGTCTCCATTTAAATATAGCTAAACTAAAAATATATTGAACTTATGTTTGGGTATTGGTATGTGGCCTGAAGAGGAGTCCAAGAAGTGGAGTGTTTGATGATGGATTAGGCATCAATCATAATAGATTCATAGTGAGCCTCCTCAGACTCATCTTCATTCCCAATTCTGTGACCCCAAGGGACAGGGTCAAGGTGGGGACTAGCAACCAGGAGCTACTACTAATACTTCCCTAGAGTTAATATTTTCTATTTCAAAACTCTTTTTCTTTAGCTCAAAAAACATTTATCAAGTGGAGAAAACAACAATCATACAAAAGGAGAAAAAAGTGGGTTTTGCTATTTAAAGAAAAAGAATGTGTACCATCAGAGAATTTCTCTATCCGATGATACAGACACACGGTGTCGGCGTAATGAGTGCAGAAAACTGTGTTGAATGTGAGAGATACATGATTGGAGTGCCAAAAATTTATTCTGGCCTTCAAGATTAAAAAAAAGTAATATTTTTGCAATATTACTTTTTTATTACATGAATCTTGCAATATTTTTGCTTTCCTATTTACATATTACTTCCTATGGTGCATAATTATTCGTTTAATCTTGCGTGATAAACCACAGAAAGCTTTTTAACAGAGTCTAGTTTTGATCATTGTAAGTGAATTCCAACCTTTACGACATTCCAAGAAAATGCAAAGTATGATTAGTTCTACAAAGAAAATAAAAGATAAAGAAAAGGAAAAAAATAGAAAACAGAGATAAACTCTTGCATGTGACGCAAGTTGAGAATAAGCTAAATACAAATCGACGACTTCTTAATTGGTTGGGGACATATAAACATCTTAATATATCATATGTATTTTACTATTATTGTTCTCAATTTTGTTTTCCTTCTTATTACATTATATCATATATCATACATCTTTCCTTCTCTTGGTGCCTACCTAACTTTTGCCTTCTTAGTTTCATTTAAGATATTAGCAGACTCTTAGAACAAGGTAAATAAGTCCCTATCAGAATTGTAATAAAGTCATATTCAAATCTAACCTGATAAGTGCAAGTGTCATCTTCTCGAACAAAATAATTCAGGTTAGTTTAATGAATATAATGTCCCCTCGACTAAATTAAGAGCATTAACATTAGTAGGGTGGTGATGAAATCCTTCTTCAGCTCACTGGTTTCACTGGTTTCACGTGACTTTATTAGATTCGTGAACTTCCATTACTACGCAATTTGTAATTTCATCATAAATGATATTGATAAACAGTGATTTGGTTTGGTTTCATAATGGGGAAAACACCATTCTTCCCGACTCACTGAACTTGAACTTTCATTTTACCAAAAAAAAAAGGTTAAAATAGTAAATGCACACTTCTGAAAAATTTATTCCGCCCTCCACCTTAAAATGTAATTATTTCTTAATGGCTAAATCAAATAATAGAACATTAGAATAACCAATTAAGACCCTTTCAAGAATATTCTTGATTTCTTTTCATTTAACAATTCAATTTTGTAACTTTCATATTTTTTATGAAAAGAGAGGAATAAGAATTGTAACAATTAACTGAGTTGTATGACTAATTCTGGCAAAATGAAATTACATAAACTCATCCGTGTATGACATTTGAATTCAAGGTCACCAGTGATTTCTGATGTGAATTGAAATGAATGGCTAGCCAAACCTGTCATCATTCCATAATCCATATAATTAACAATAACTAGTCAAAATAAAGAAGCAAATAGAGACTTATCAGGACAAGGAATAAAACTTTCTTTACCGGGTTCCCTCACATTTACATTTGTTACATAGCTTAGCAATAATGTAGTAAAAAAGATACGGGGGCCTAGGTTAGAGCTCCTAAAGAATGAAAGAGAGAATATAAACTTACAAATCAGGAATGGCTAGTATACAAAAAGAATGGCACTAAATCAATCTACAAATTTGGTATGTATTTTAGGAGGATATACAAAAAGGGTGACCGACTTAATAATTTCCCACCCCACGAGTAGAAAACAGCTTGTTATTGTAAATAAAGTCAAAAGACCTTATACCGAATTGCGAGGTGTTGTATTTGAAGAGGTTGTATTTGAAGAGGAATCCTCGTCTGCAATAGCTGATAAATCCAACGAGGTTTCAAGGTTGAGCAAAGGTTTTAGTCTTCTGTGAACCTCATCACACAGAAAATTAATCTCCTCAACAATCATGCATAAAGCAGACTTGCAAGACTCCTCATCCCTGAAAGCCAATGTCCATCTTCCATCCACAAAAGCTTTTGTCTTTAATTTCCCGTGGGTATTGAACTTGGCAGGATCCAGGACAGGTAACGAAGATGGTCGAATCCGCAGATGTAACCATCTTGGATGTTTATCATCAATCTTGGGCTAAAAAAATGAGCACAGAAAATGATTATAAAATTATTATATACTAAGTAAACAAAGAACAAATGATTGTAAAATTATTATATACCAAGTAATCATAGTAAAAGTAATTGTAAAAATTACATTTTTCAAATTATACTCCCTGTTCCACTGTATCAAACTAAACCAATAACATAAATTTGCACCATAGTTGTCAGCTATCCAAACTACTTGATTCGAGATAAAAATGCAAAGGTAGCAGACAAATATACATACATTGCACCCAGCCAAAGGTGCAGCAACCCGAACAACTCCAAAGGGCTTCTTCAGTGGCAACTCTTCTGCTAGTACAAGCCAACCGGACGTTCCTACAGAGATTGCTAGAAAGCAAAAATGGCGCTCTTTGCCCCTTTCGAAAGCAATTCTACAGGGCACAGCATTAACTGCACATGGAAAATAAGAGCAATTTTACCAAAAAACTAGTTGATTGTCAACCTACAATACGTATATGTAATTCTTCTAAACTTTGGGTCAGGACCATATTCACAGACAATAAAAAAAGAAATAGAGGAATACCCTCAATTTAGTTTGCTGAAGTTACAAAAATCACCAAATTGACCTTACAAAATTTTTTGTTATCAACACAATTGTAAGTTTCTACAAATTGTCATCAAATTAACCTCTCGAAAAAACTAAACTATCACAGGTTATCATTAAGAAGGAAAGACTAAAGTAGTAAGAGATAAAAAGAATCTTCGAGGGATTAATTTGATTACTAGATTTTTAATGACAAATGATAGATTACCAACTGAAATGGGTTTTTAATCACTGTTTATTATAATGTTTTTAAAACCGGATTGGTCATTGAACCGATCAAGACACCTATTCAAGGTTTAATGGTTCAACCTGGATTGAATTGAGGTCGAGTCAGTTAAAACTAAAACAATACATGATATAGATTCTTAATATTTAAAACACAAAGTTTAAATAAAATGTGCATATCATACTTAAACTGAAATTTCAATAATAGAAATCAACATATATTAATAATAACGGGTTTATATTTAGAATAACAAAGAAAATAACTAATATTTTAGGATGAATTTTAATTTTTTTGAGAAAAGAAAGGTTAATTATGATTTATTAATTTTTTTGTTGACCCAGTTTTTCACGAGTTTTGTGCACCACAACCAAACCGGATATAGGTCGAATTCCTAGTTAAACCGGCCAGTCCAGTCCGGTTCTGAGAACCACAATTTATTAGGATTAAATTCTTAATTTTACCGAAAGTATAGCACAAATGGTCCCAGAGTTGAGAAACAGCTACAGAGAGAATGAACTCTGAAAATTTATCAAATACCCTCCTATTCCTTACATCATACTAGGAATATGCTCAAAAGTCACCTTAAGTACAGTCACCCCAGTGTACCCTAGTCTACTTTAGTCTCACATCAACCAAAAATATTATCAGAGTATATTATATAAGTGAAAAGCTCCCTCCCCCTACAATCCGATTTTGAAGGATTAAGTTAGACCCAAATCTCAAATTCCAACACAGTATCATAAAATCTCTTAGATCCGCTGTCAGACCAACTACATTTACCACACTACAGGCTACAAGTATCGGACGTGAGAGTACAGGAAAGCCATCATAATTGTAGTCACCCTTGCAAACTCCTTGAGAGTTGCTTTAATTACAACCTCAAGTGGTCGTTTAGTCCCAGATCAACTGGTGATATAGCCAAAGTAGACATAAAAATCAGGATTTAACATAGATCCATCATTGGACCCACCTACATTTGCAACACTCCGTTCAGGGTCTGAGGGAGAGAGTGTTGGGAAAATCACCTCAAGTGCAGCTAGCTACCCTTTGCCCGCCTTAGTTGCAGCTTCTTAGGGAGTTGCCTTAATGCCAATACCAAACTCAAGACTGGAGGCTTAATTTTCTATATCAACTACAGATATGGCCAAAGTATATTACATAAATGGGCAACAACTTTCTCTTTACACCTCAATTTTGTGGGATTGAATTAGGCCCAAATTCTAATTTTAAGATATCAGAGCCAATTCTAGATTCATTGTTGGGACACCCACACTTGCCACACTACAAAGAAGCCACTTTAGTTGTGGTCAACCCTAGCTTTCCCTAGTTGCAGCCTCTTTGGAGGTTGCCTTCATTTCAACATCAGAGGTAGTGGTTTAGTTTCAGCATTAACTAGTGATATGTAGAGAATATACATAGGGTGCAAACCACACTATGAAAGTTGGGTCTATAGGATTGAATTAGGCCAAAATTCTAAGATAATATTAAGATAAAAGGAGAAGGAGAAGTTAGTTAAGATAGTTTGGATATTAAAGAGTTAGTCGGTTAGAGGGGTTAGTTAGATATAGACACGGAAAATCCTGTTGTGAAGGTGAAACCCCTGGAGGAGATACTATTGTCCTATTTCTTTTTCTTTTCATTCTATTCAGTAAATTTGTAAGAAAATTAGGATTTATGAAATATACGATACTTGTATGTTTTGGAACATTCAAAATGGGTATCTAACAGTACTAGTGTTTTAATGACAGCCCACATCATAAATATATGTCAGAAATTAGGGGCAGTTGGTTATCATATCATGTGTTTATTACTCTATTAATATTAAGATCAGGACAGAATTTATTCCGCTACCACGCCCCCCTCCCAACACACCAAAACCCCAGGTTTTTCTCTCCTTTCTTCCTTTGGCAATTTTATTTTTTTTATGTCAAAGTAATAACCTCCTTATATGTAAAATCAGATAAGAGAGAAAACAGAAAACTCCAGTTAGGAAAATTTACCAAGGTTGACTTCAATTCCTGGTTTAGGGCCTGACAAATCAAGTCCCGAAGTCTGGGCACGAGAATTCGCTGGGAGATCACCAGGAGGATAAATAAGAGGTTTCTCAGGCAAACGTTTACCTAAAGTGAATATTTGAAGTTGGTGCAGAACTACAAATACCTAAGACAGAGTGGGCACCCAATTCAAGAAAAAACATAATTGAGAAAAGTCCAACAATGTTAGCGTGTATGCCAGTTCAATTGTAAGAAAATAACAAGACAAAGAATAATTGAAGACCTTTGCCAATTCATGCATTCTTTCTCCAGCCGCAAATGATGAGCCCTCAGGTATATCTTCTGCATAAACAGAAACATAAATTAAAGGCCTTCTTACAATTCTCCTCAAAGCACCAGCCAAAGGGAAAAAATGAATGTTGGAACAGCTACAGGAACAAGCTTACCTTCTGAAGATAATCTTTGAGTAGGAAAAAGTACACATTTTGGTTCTTTTGGAGGGTAAGACGACTCCATCGCTACAGGTAAACAATTACTTGGTTGAAGCACAAAAGTAAAATGCTTGAAGTGGACATACATTAAGCACAAGAATATACAAAAGTACCTCTTTTGCAGTTTTTCCACTCATTGCAAAGAACAGTAATAAGAAGATCGGGCCAGAAACCTCTAACCTCCTTTACAAGAGAAGTAGCAGAATTCTTGTACGAAATCTGTATTTGGTAGGAAAATAGATGCAAGAGATATTAGGGATGCACATAGCAGATATGAGATTCATACATTGAATGCATTGACAATAACCAAATGAAAATATGGAAAATTCATGTCTATACCAATATATTTGATTAATTATTTTGCATATCATTGACACATATGCGTCAATGCAAGCAATCCACCAATAAATAGAGTCACTCATCGACTAAAGGTTAGCAAATTAAAGGAACTTCACTAACAACTTTAAAAACTTGATCCTTTGGGAATTAAGAAATAACCCCCAAACCACTATATGAGGTCAACTATATAGATCACACATTGCCATCGGACTCCAATATATTGCAATGAATAATAACCTTATTCATTTCACCATCTCTAGAAACACATGTTCATTGCAATAAAAGATTTTCTTCTCTTATTCCATCGACACAAAAATAATCAAGTCTTCGCCAGTTATATATCTGGGAGAACATTAAATTGACAATGAACCAAGATGTTCCATGTGTGCAAATCAGCCCCAGTCAAAAATCACTTTAATATACTAAGGACAGAGGTGGACATCATACATATACAAACAACACAATTATAGGCACATCCTACTTATGTTCTTACTTGCAGCAATTCCAGGTGATGACTGTTGAATTCTGCTTCACTGTAAGGAAGCAACTGGCGTAAAAGCCAACCACCATCCCACAGTGTCTCTGCAGAAATATTAGAACGGCAAAAGAGGCTAACTAATGCATCGAGCACCTGATAAAAGCACAGACACATTTTATTATATTAAATCACTGAACATAATGTGATAGAACTTGGTATTGCAGAAAAGATAAATATGGAGACCAACTCTGAAATTCAGATCTACACTTTTGTAGAACAGCAAGAAAAAGACACAAACAGATAAATTATTCCGAGTGTACTCATAACTACTAATCATTATATGTTTTAAGCATTCATCTATTCTGTCCAAACTAGACCAGACAATAGATCAGCACATTTAACCCTAAAAACTGACTTTGAGAAAACAGTATAAAAAAGGTAATTGTGCAAACCAGTGAGTAAGCTGGAAAAAGGAAAAAAATTGGCTTGCTTTTTTCAAAGTAAAAAGCCCGATATTATGATGATTAATACAACTTTTTTCCAATATTATGATAATCGAATTTTTTTTTACTTAATTTCTAATTCTAATATCTAATAAATATATCATGTGCTATTGAACTTAAATACTGACATTTGGTTTTATTACATATTATATGCTTTGATCTACGACATTTGTGAGTGATGTTTAATTTTTAATAATACCAAGTTATCAATATATTATACATATCTAATATCAAGAAACACATCCTTGAGTTTTATTTCCCTTAAAATTGCAACAGTCTCCAAGGTAGGATTTATTTATGCTATCTCTTGGGTCTTTGCTCAATGGCTGTTTCAAGTTGCTATTTTAATTTCAGAGAGACTGGGCTGTCTGTCTTGGTTGCATACGTCAGTAAGCTCTCTTTAGGATTCAAGATGCTAGTTTTAACTGCAGAGAGACTGGGCCGTCATTCTTTGCTGCGTACCTCAGCAAACATTCTTTAAGCAGTAAGCACTCTTTAAGCTTAAAGCTTAACTTACCTAAACTTCTCTTTTATCTGAAAAAATTCCCGAATTTCTCCCATGCTCTTTGTTGTAACTAATTTCTTGTGTTTTAGAGAATATATTATCCTTACCCAGTGTACCTTCTTTCTCTCTAATATAATCCCTCTTCAATTTTAATTTTCTCTTTTAAAAAATGATGACATCATTGAGTGAAAAGTCTACAAAAAGATGACCTATAATAAAGAGCCAATTAGCCAAAATGCTAGTGCTACAGTTCCAATATCTTAAAAGAAAAGATGTGCCAAGTGCCAGTCAATAAGGAGTCAAGGACTCTTTACATTTAAAGACGAAACAATTACAACAAAGAACATAAACAAGATACAAACATGCACCTGAAATCTAGGCACACGAGGGCTCATTACAAGATCAGAGCAGAGATAAGATAACCCATAGAGCTCCTGTAAACATTGGTAAACTAAAGCTAAGAAAGCCAAAATCAATAAAAGTAGCTTCTAAATATTAGTAAGGAAAACACAACACAGCTTGCTAAACAAATACATCATAAAATTAAGTGAATCAAATATTAATCCAATTTAGATATAATCAATTAGAAATTATCAAAACAGATTCAAAGTTTCAAAAACCTATATAGTAAAATTTTATATTCAACCTATGATACATAGATACTCCCAACGTGATGGCGCATCCATACCAAAACCAATACTCATAATACACCTGCATTTGTGTTTTTCGTGTATCCTTTATTTTTGGATGTCCACCATCCTTGAAGTACTTGCCAACCTCAAAATTATAATATACGAATTTGGGAGAGGTAAAACTTGAAACTTGGTCTAGCATAGGACAATCACGTGTACATATTTCAGTTACACGTATGAATATACATATTTTACTAATAACTAACATCTATCCTTCTTCCACTATTTAAAAAAAGTCGGTATTTAAGTATTGTATCATATCATCAGATGCTTGATTCCATACCCATGCAACATAACATCCCATAAATCGGACAAGATATTTCCGTTTGTCCCAACTTGACCCAAAGTAAGTTATGTTTTGGTTCACCCTAAAATAATATCAATGCTTGATTCCGTACACAAATCAGGATACTTTAGTTTGCCCCTACCTCACCAAGTGTCCTAAATATTTTTCAAACTCAACAATTATGCAGCAGTAACAAAATTTAAACTTGATGAAAAGCATACATACTTGAGGTCATTGATCAGCCATCCCCTATTCTCTCAAGGTGATCACAAAATTAATTATTGTCCCATGAGAAAAAATTAAATAATGAAAAAAGTACCAATACAACCACATGCATAACAGCAGAGAGAACAAATTTTACCAATTGCTCAAATTATTAACTAAACCAGAAAGGAAACTTAGTTTAGAAAAATTCCAGCATGCAATCAGTATTAAGACAGATATTGTTAATTATCCAATTCCTATGGACATTCCTGCCAGAGAAGACTAGACATGTAAATGTCCTCAATTAGTCTAACTCAGAAACAAGCAATAGAGGAAACCGGAAACAATCAGATATTAAATCTAATGACAGAGTCAGCTAGTAAAATTAATGAACTAAATAGAAAAGTATAGAAAGCCTGCTTCAAGAAAGAGTCCATTAAAGGACAGCAACTAACACTTAAAAACAGGAAACTGCCAACCTTAATCTTTTCAAGATAGGTATTGAGCTCACAGCCAATACTATCCCTCATCGAGCTATTTTCAGAAGAAAAAAGTTGCTCTTCACCTGAAGCTTCGCCAACCAAAGCTTGCTGCAGAAATATACAACACCAATTATGGAACATACAACAATAGACCAAATTCATCAAAAGTGGAAAGAAGCACCACTCCACTACATTACAACTAAGCCATTTCCCCCTCCTACCAAAATGAGCTCTATTTTAAAATGAATGAGAAAAAACCTAATAAACCATCTGGAAATAACAATCTCCTAGGTATACCAGTCAACTCCTCCACTATATCTATCATTGTTTCATTTCATCCAGCAACCAAAGAGATTAGAATACTTTCCTATCAAAATTATTAAAACGTTACAAAGATAACGTTTTCACACATCATAACTCTATTCCCTCAAAACATAAGGTCCTTGTCAAAAATTCAGATAAATTCTAACCACAAGTGAAAAGTATATTTCTACAAGTATTTCAAATTTGCAATTCCTCCTATCAACAAAAATTTCCGTTTTGTTTGTTCTATCCACAAAACAATTTTCTATTCTTCTTTTGCATGCTAAGCCTTGAATGAGGCATTCTCCAGCACCTTTAACTTCATTAATTGATTATCAAATCCAAGAATAGTAGCTGTGTTACTATGTGCCACAAAGATTCTAAACAGAAAGTCTTGACCTCTTATTTTTGCAAACAAAATAATCCTAGTTGAATAGTCAAGAAAGGAAACAAGTGAGAAGTTAGGGACGAAGAAGCAAACTTGGAAGCATATAGCTGTCATTTAAATAGAAGTAAAATGTAAGTTTAGCATGAGGTGAACTAATCCTAAATTTGACATGAAAATTGGAGATCGTACCATAAATCAACTCACATGGTTTAAGTATTTTGGGTACATCATAGATCATACAAAAGAAGGAAGAAATAGATGGAGATCTAAATTCAAACAAAGTGAAAAGAAATTGAGTTTTTTGAGTGTTATGGCAGAAAGATACCACTCTAGCTTAAGCAAAAGATTTAGAAGACAGCTATTGGACCTACAATGTTGTATGGCACAGAATAGTGAGCAGTAAAAAGACATTCGTGTTTACAAGTTTAGGAACCCAAAACACACTAACTCGGGTAAATTTGCATTATCATAAACTAAAGTGAAATCAATGAACGCAGACTCAAACTTGGTAAACTTGCAAGTTAAGGACCAACTTTTGGAAGTTTAGATACATTTCAGAATTGTGCTGTCCCCTTGCCCAAAAACGATGACGTGTTCATTCCAGTAAAGGGTCCTCCTTCAAAGATTTGATAAAAACTCTAAGCTTCACAAATCAATTGAAAAACTTTATCCCCCCACACCCTATGAAGCTGAAGCTGCTATTGCTGTTGATTCTCAGTCGACTCAGTTCAGTTGCTGTCGTTTGTGAACAGAAAACCCTTCTCGAGAGTCTCGAGTCAACAATTATTTGTATAATTGTAAACTCTTTCAGTTGCTGTTGTTCATGAACAGTGAACCTTCTTGCATCATGAAGTTAGTTTTTGACTCGAGTTTCCGGCCAAAATTATGAGTTGAGTTTAAGGGCCCTGGATGAGTTTCACCTAAACTCGAGTTTAACAACCTTGCTTGAGCCATAATTAGGGAAGTAGATCATACAAAGGGTAGCCTAATTGCTAGAGGTAGGGATACCAATAATCTAGTGGAAAAAGGCTAGGTTATTGACATGGTTTTTGTAATTTTTTTAAATAATGTCACTACAAGGTAAATTCAATTCAACACTCAACAGTAATCATAAAGGAATGACACCACGGAAAAAGCTAAGCATTTGGAATTAAATGCCACATTTAGTAAAGGCAGCCAATTTTAAAATGCGGAAGGCATGACATCATCTACAGCGGCAGCAACAAGATAACCTTGTGGCCAAATCTAATATAAAAATTTAAAATGTGGATAACAATAATAGGAATTCTGCCTGAAGCACCATATTGACAAATTGAGGTAACAGTCAACAGTCAAATGCTTATATATGTAAAAAGGTCAAAATGGAAGCAACATACCAATAACTGCTTCTTGTGCTGTTTGCGTTGTGGAAGAATTCCAAGCTTATCTAGCATGGATTCATCAAGTTCTACAGAAAAAGATATATTAAGAAAATAGAATTCAGGTTACAATGGTAAAGCAAACAGATATTCACTGGCACAACCTTTAGTTTGCAGTAAAGTGGCAAGCACACTTAGAGAACCCAAAACTTGTACATCATCCCCTTTTGTAAGATACGCAAGCAAAACCTCCCTACATCAGTTACAGTTCATGAAGAAAGAAAAGTCATCAGAACTGTGTTAGCAAAAGTTCAAGATCTATGATATTACACTTTATTTGATAGAATAGAAATTGCACATTGTCACTTCAATTACTCAGTAAAAACTAAAGGAATGATAGTTTGAGCAGGCATGACAAGTTTAAAAATATTTCCAGATCCAAAGACAAGAAGAAAAACAAACTGAACAGTTTTCAATCAGACATATCAACAAAAATCATGTTTAAATTCAGGTGAATAGAGTGGCCCTTACCTTAATGCCAAATTTGAACTGCTACAATTATTTTCTGACATAACACTTTCAGATAAACCTGAAGAGCTAGAAGAGTTTGACACATCCACAGTCAAGTATTCTGCTTTGCACTCTGCCCTATTATCATCTGGTTTTCGGCTTATGGATGTAAAACCACAATCAGGTGTATAGCCATTGACTTTACCCCTAGAAAATTTTGTAAAGGTTTCTAAGGGATAAAAAAGAGCAGCGACTATGGTATTTGCCAAATCTTTGATCTTGACTATCCTTAAGATGCAACAAAGTAAGTAGAGAGAAGTGACAACACCACTTTGCATGTCCTGGATTAATGTGCTACTGAGCATTAATACGAACACATGTATAATATTCAATCAAAATACATCTAATTAAAATCTTGTAGAGATCCTTGAACAGATGCAAATGTTGATCAATGTAAAAATAGAAAGCAATAAAGTGAAGTTTCATACATTAGTTTCCACTATTCTCAGGGAAGGAAGAAGCAATGGAAAAATCAAAAGCATCAAAATGCTGTCTGTTATTAGCCTCCCAACATCAGGAATCCCGGCAGAGATAACATCGCTAAAGTAATACAGGTTATCCTCAATTTCATCTACAGCGGCAGTTATTGCAGAGGTTGAATCTGAGCCTGGATTTCTGTCTCAGTAACAATAATTTCTCAATAAGAAAACAAAGAAATATGTAGTATGCCAAAGAGAAAGAAGCTATTATCTCTTACTTGAGTGTCTCAGACACCAGTATATTTAAATCCATACACTGATTCCTAAAGAACGAGACCAGGTTTGAGAAGTATTCTGTGTGAGGTGTGCTCGTTATATATCTATTAACAAATTCATCCCCGACTGAAAATTATAAAGACAATTGTCAAAAAATATATGTATATACATACTTTAGCATCATAACATAACTGAATTCAGAAGAAATAGAATTGTTGGAGCAGAGGGAGGCCACATAAAACGGTAAATCTTACCATGATAAACATTAAGGGTCACAGTACGTACAGCAGTGCGAACCATGTTCTCCTCATGAAAGGCAAAGCGTATTGCCTCAACATACAGTGGAAATGAAACTACTTCCTCCTAAATGTATAGAAAAATTGATAAAATCGTATGGACACGTAACATACAGTGGAAATGAAACTACTTCATCCTAAATGTATAGAAAAGTAGAGTAAAAATCATGTGGACACGTAGAAAACAAAGGCAGAATGATCTTATATCTCCAACCCAGCTAAAAGATTATTGAAAATGGTTAAATTACTTAGTAGGATCCTGAATTATTTGGAAATTTTCAAGTAAGTCCCTAAACTAAATTTTTGTAATTGGGTCCCCGATCATGTAATTTTTTTAATTAAGTCCATAGGGTTTTAAGCCTAACCTAATTTGTTAGTGGTTTCAAGCCTCCATAAACTAATCCCAAGGACATACAGTTTTAGCTTGAGACCCAACCAAAAAAGTCCAGGGACTTACTTGAAATTTCCAAATATTTGAGGGACCAACTGAGTAATTTAACAAAAAAAATCAACTAAGCTTCTAAGACTGGATAAAAACAGATGGTCAACTATGGATATATCCATAAAATTAATAACCACACAAGATTGACTGTTACAGCTACCAACTGGAAACAGGCTTCGGTTAAATCTATTTCAATAGTAATATCAGCTCCAATTGAAGAAAATATCAAACAAAGTTTTGCTGCAACTAAACAGTTCATTTTTTTATCCTTCCTTTGATTTCTTCTATTTTATAACAAAAAAATTCAACACAGAATCTGCCAGTACAATTAAACTTGTACTGTCCACCTTTCATAGCCAATGGCTAGGAAAAGAAATCAAAACTTAGTCTCACCTCCTTTTCCATTTTAAAGCATAAATATGAGAGCAACTATCCAATAGTTATTCTAAGACCATCTTACAAGTCTCACTTAACCTAATATTATGAATCACTAGCAAAATAAGTAGACCAGAAAGCAGAATACTTACATTGCGAGTCTTCACAAGTAGAGAAATTGTATTCTTGTTCAATTTTCCGCTTATTGCTCTTCAATGACCAGAAGACATTTAACCAAAGAACTAGTTAGCAAAAATATACAAAGGGGGTCAACAAAACTTATACAACCCCAGAAAACAGATTTCATGCAGTATAATCATAAATTTCCATTCACCAGTAGGAAGCATCAAAACAAACCTTAAAAAGGATATGTAGTATGACAATAGCTCTTCGTTCCGAAAATCAAATGAATATGTAATTAGGTAATTCATATGTTCATTACTAAACATATAGTCTGCAAAAGTTACAATAAAGACAACAATTAAGCCCAAAAACATTGTTAATTCTAGCTGAGAAACTAATGTAAATGCAAAATAGGGCATTTCATTTGACAATGAACTTACATATAGCATGTTCACTTCTTAGGTTCTGGATCATAATGCTCACTGTCTGTAGTAACTGAAGTGGAATACTAATACTTTTGCTGAGTTTAAGTATACGTACAAACTCTCCCACAACTTGCTTTTCCATGAAGAATCTGCAACAACACAAACCATGATTAAATTGCCAGAATTAAACAAATTTTATTTAGTAACATAAGCACAAGTGAATCTCACTCAAAAAAACTTGGGTCATGTTGGTCGCCATATGTTATCAACTCTGCAATAGATCTTAGTGCCTCGATAACAAAATCCTTCCACAATACACAATTTAAAAATAAGGGAAACCATGGAAAACGAGCCAAAGAATGCTCTGAGCTTACAATGAAGTTACTGTTACCTTATTAACATCGTTAACTATTTGAACTTTCGTCAACTGATCAGTTAAGTACCTGAGCACCATACGGCAGCAGGACAACACAATAAACAAAATAAACAATCAGTAAAGTTTTCCCCTCTTTTGCTATACTATCATTAAGAATATATATTAACAAAATGAACTTAAGTCAACATTACAAATCACAACTGGGAATCAGCACCACTCTTATCCTCTATACCATCTGACCTGATAAAATGGCACTTATACACATGTTACCAGGGGCAAAGATGATTCACAACTGGCGACATGCATACAAGGATAAGGGATTTCTTTTTGCAACAAAGAAACTAAGGCTCTAAATGATACCTATAAAACGCATAGTTTCATGCATTTTGACAAGTGAAAATAAGAAAAGTGTTAGGACACATTCTCTACCGCCCTTTTAAATACACTCATATTTGTTAGATAAAATTAACAACGAGTCAAAAAAGTTGCATATGTAATGACTGAAAGCGTCCCTCACTTGATAGTATCTCTGTAATTTCAAACATAGTTTAACCAATCACTATCACTCATGTGCAAACAAAACAATTACGTATCCGGTTACCATAGCAAATTGAACTTTTTTGTTCTTCCTAGTCCCTCCCTTTCTCTTTCTCAGTCTCGGTGGTGTCATGCACTAAATCAGATTCTATATTTCGAGTATTATAATCCAAATCGAGAACCCAAACAGTCGAGTAAGTAAGGAAGAGCAGAAGCCTCAAAAGCCGAAATTCTTCACTTCAATTCAACCACAAACAGAATCAAAAACAAACAAAAGTCCCAAACTACAGGTACCAGGCACAGAAAGAGAGGCATAATTGAATCATCGGACGGCCGAAAGACAAATGCAGATTCTATTTTAATTTGATTTGTGTTCAACAATTAGGCGCATTTGGAGAATTTGAGAACACGCAATTTCACCGGATACGTAATGCAAACCTGAGATGATCCAAGGAAAAACGATCTCTGGATCTCCAGAAGGAAAACCACATGGTTGTGCGAATCACAGCACCGAATTGAGCTCACTGAAATTCATACTGAATCGAATTCGAAACTGCTCGATCCTTCCGAGCAGCTTCTTGATATATACATATAATATATATAATATGTTTATATGTATGTAGAGAGAGAGAGAGTAGGGTTTTCGAAAGATCGCGATGACAGAGACTGTTGCAGAAGGAAGCAAGAACACTTGGCCTTAGATTAACAACCAGGTAGAAGAATTTCAAGGAAAATTGAAAAGTGATGCAATTTATTGTAATTAAAAACGAAGAGGAACTAGCCACTTGCAAACCCGGATCTACAATCGACCCGATTCATCGCATTGGCGGGTTTTTACTTCCTGCACCGCTCCCCTTTTCGATATGCACCCCCTTGATTGGGACCGAATTGCCCTCATGAAATGTATTTCTTGAATTTTGTTATCAAAAGTTTGTTTCAAAATATATTTCATGCTTTCCAACAATATTATTTGAAATTTTGTCATAAAAGTTTTATTTTCCAAATCTTATTTTAAAAATTGTATTCCAGAAATTCTATCTTTCATTTCGGAAAGTGCCTTTTAGAAAATTTTAAGAACTAATAATTTGAAAATCACTTTAAAAATTTTGAGAGTACAGAAAGAATAATGGTTGTATGAAAAAAAAAACCCTTTGTGGAGACACTAACTTTTAGTAAGTAATACAATTCAGGTAATTGCTTCCTCCACCCTCATAATTGTTTTTTTTATCCCATTATTTTTTGGTAAATTCACAGTTACATCTCTCAGAATATACAAAGGGAAATTAGGTATTTTGTAGATTTGTGAACACTGAGAAGAGTGGTGATGGGTGACGGTGGAAGAGCTACAACGACGACGATATTAAAGGCTAACGACGACGAAGGTAAAGCGAAGTGGCAAGGCAACGACGGAGGAGCGGTGGAAGAGCAATGAAGAAGTTTAGAGCAGTGTTCGATGGAGGAGGTGGGTTTTCTCTTGAACCGTAGAAATTGTTTTCCATAAGATTTTCGAAAAATGTTTTTCGAGTAGTTAAATTTTTTTTGAAAAACAGCCTTCGTTACGAAAAACCTTTTCCGTAGTACGAAAAGTCTCTTGTGAAAAATGTTTTTCGTAAGAGGACTTTTCTCTTATAAAAAACGTTTTTCATAAGAGGACTTTCCTTTTATAGAAAAAATTTTCCATAACAAGAGAAGTTGTTTACGGAAATCGTTTTTCAAAATGTAGTTCTCCTTCTACATCATAACCTGAATGTCCTATTACAAAAAATGTTTTTCATAAGCAACTCATCCTTTTACGGAAAACGTTTTCCTTAAGCTCTCGTCCTCACCACTAACAACAAATTTCTCTTATAAAAAATGTTTTTCGTAATTACCTTCTCCTCTTACAAAAAACATTTTCTGTAAAACACTTATCCCTACACCCTCCACTTACGAAAAATGGTTTCCGTAACATAATAACCTTCTAAGGAATATATTTTTCATAATATATTTCAAGCACCCACATTTTATTATGGATTTCATTTTTCGTAAGAGGTTATCATTAAACGAAAAATCGAATCATACCAACTCTGCACTCCTACACCACGCTTAAACCATGAAAAATGAAAACAACTTACCTACGAACGCTGCCAAAGAAGTTTCATTACAGCACCCTCTACTACCTTCGCTCACCGGAAAACCTATAGTCACTCCCACCCCACTCACTAAACCACTTCCTTCTTTGTATATTCTACTAAAGACACTTTTGGCATTACAAATAACTGATGTGCAGAAAGTAATTATTGGGGTGCAGGAAGCAATTGCCTAAAATTCACGGCTGTTATTTCAAAATAGGCCTAGTATAAAAATGGGTCGTGGCCATTTTCAGCTAGAGTGATTCTTCCTGCACCTCCATAGTTTTTCAAATTTCCAATTTTAGACATAAGGAAAAGACCAAAATGCCCTTCGTTTTAAAAGAGAACCATAAAGGCACAGTACATTCAGAGGTGCTGCATTGGTGACAGTGATAAAGGTTTAGGTTTGTGAGAGCAATGTAGAAAGATTACAGAGGTGAAAGAAGACTGTTGTAGGAGTTGCTGAAGAAGGAAACTGTTGCTGGGAGGAAAAAGGAGGTTGCAGTGTTCATCGTCGACAGTGCGTTTAAATTTTTTTTTCAGTTCGCGGGTTCTCCAAATCGGAATGTTAATGTTTTTTGAGAAGTGTTGCTGGTAGTAGAACCCGTAACAAATTGGGGCGCACCTTCACTATTGCGGGTTCTACAACCGTAATATAAAAAATTTTGAAACACATTGCGGGTTGTACAACTCGCAATTCAAAAAAATTTCAAAAATGAACTGCGGGTTGTAGAACCCGCAATGTATTTTCTTAAGATTTTTACATTGCGGGTTGTAAAACCCGCAATGTATTTTTATAAAAAATTTTGGCTTGCGGGTTCTACAACCCGCAATGTAAAAATCTTAAGAAAATACATTGCGTGTTCTACAACCCGCAATGTGTTTGAAAAAAATTTTACATTGCGGGTTGTAAAACCTGCAATGTGTTTTGAAAATGTTTTTTTTTTTTGTAGTGCCTGTGGAGAGTGGATGGAGGTAGATGAAGGATACAATGGTGGAACTTTTGTGGTACTCAAGCTTTTCTCTAGTGTAAGAGGAGAACAATGAAAGAAATTTCAAAGATGCATGTATGGGGGTATGGAGGTGCAAGGTCGTTAGAGGCTGAAATGATCGAATGATGGAAGAAGAAGATGATGAAGGTATGAAAAAGGGTAAGATGGGATTTTCAGAAATGCAGGAAGAATCACTCTTTCAGCTATTTCATACCCAAAGAAACTTACTTAAATTTTTTGATTCTGTCTTCTCGCACCCCCTGATTACAGTATGCACCCTATACCAACAGTGAAAGAGAATAAAATATAGGTTGTTGCTTCGTGCACTATACAAATTCGGACTTGTACTGTAAAATTTGTTTAAAATACCAGAAGTACTGATGAATTTTCCTTTATTCTAACCGATGGATTATTGATGGAAGATCTAAGTTTTATTTTAGGTGTCATGAAATAATTTTCATCATTTAATTTGATTTAAATAATATGATATAAGATGTTATTTAATTTGATCTATCAATTGATATTAATTGATTTAGTATAATAAATATTTGATATATTTTATTTTTAATACAATTAAGAAAATTATAATATTAGGACAGAAATTTTAATTATATTAATTTTGTTTGAATTCCATTCATTAATATTTAAAGTAATTAAATACACATCTAATATTCACTAATTATTACTTATCTCTTTTATTAAAAAGAAATTAATGCTAATTTGTCATTACACTCAAATAGTTAGTAAGGATTTTAAATTTTTTTTACAAAATAAAAAATAGGAATTGTATATTAATATATTATTTTTTATTTAATAAACTCATGTTATAATATATAACTAAAGACTAAATATGTACTTAATTATATTAATTATTAACTGATATCAAATGAAACTAATAAAATTAAATTTTTATATTAAGATTGTAATTTTTTATTGTATTAAAAATAAAATATATATAATTTCTATTATATTGAACCGATTATTTATCTTATTCATTTACAATAAATATTTTTCATTGATAAAATTTCACCCATAAACTAAATAATTTTAGTAGTGCGTAATTGTGGATTCGAACTTAATAAAAAATAACTTTAAAGTTGTTTAATTAAGAAAAGTTAAAAGAATTGTTCTACTAAGTTATATAAAATGGAGTCCTTTTTTTTTCTGTTTTAAGTTTATGTTTTTAATGTAATAAAATATATAACTTATTTGTGCATAATTTATTTTCGCTATCGCATTGGTAAAGGCAAACATGAAAGTTGAAAAAATCATTTGCATAAATTTACCGAAAATGTTATTAAAATCAATTTAAAACTTACAATATTTATGGATTATTTTCATAACATCTTTATATTTTCCTCCAAATATCCTGCATTTAGATTATTTAAGTTATCAAGTTGTTTTGATGGCTAAAGTTATTGAATATATCACATTTGAATTGTAATCCTAATCTAAATTTTTATATCAAAACGTATTTACATACTTTGCATTATTTGATCAAAACATAAATTGATCAATTTAAAAATTTTATATAAAAAGCTTAAAGAGCATATTTGTATTTGAATAACGTTAAACATAACTGTTTCTTTTTTTAAGAAATAAAGTTTTTGTTTTCCAAAGCAACAACATTATTGTTTTTTTTTTTTAATTTAGTTATGTTTAATGTAATCGAAGTACAGATATGCATGGTTTGATACAAAGCGAAATTATAAAAAGATAAAATCTATTTTAAATTGGTCAAAATTTACATTTTAAATAACTAATAAGCAAGTACTATACCATAGAAAATGTAAACTTTATTTGAAAGAGAACATATTTTTATTATTTGGCTTTGCTTGTTACAGTGTATGAAATGACTCTGCCGCAAATACTATATAACCAATAACGACTTTTTCTTTTTCTTCTACAAAATTTAGTGTTAATGTATCTAGACACAAATTTATCTCATCATTTCTTCTAAATTCTTGCATTTCTGGGTCGTTCTCAAACTTTGTTTATTGATTCAAACGTTGGATCATTAATGTTATTAATGTGATAAGCAATCTACTAATGAAAGCTACGTCAGATTTCTTAATTAAGAAACAACGTCCAGCTCTAGGAGATTTTTCTTAATAAAAAAGAATAGGTTTGATGCATAATTGTGGATCATGCATATTTAATTAGTCCCACAGAATAAGTTTTTACTGTGAATGTGTGAAATTGGAAATTTGTTTGAAGTACAATAAATGAATTATATATTTAACATAAAAAAAATATAAATGGAGTAATTATCTGTTGATATAGTCGGCAATTTCTATAAATGGATGTAAAAAAAATTGTGGGGCATTGTTTTGATCCGAAAGTAACAAGTTGAAATTTAAAAGCATTGAATTCAACTTTGTGCCTTACTAATATGACTGAAGGAAAGTACTAAGCAACTTGCTATGTCAAGTTTCACTTATAAATTATAAAAAACGTTTTAAACATGATGTATCTGTGTATGTATAATCCACCATTATTATCTTAACCCTAACAATTAAACAAGTTTAAGAGATTTACAGCAAGTCGTGAATTGTAAAGTGAGTTTAAATTTTATATGGAATAAAAAATAAGAAAGTTGATGATTATATAAAGGAAAAGAAATGTAAATTTGCCGTGCAAAGATTTTGGATAAGTCTAAATATGTGTTAGATAATAGTGACAAGAGATTAAAATAAAAAATAAAAGATAAAAGAAGATGACAAAAGATGAAGGAATAATTGAACAGTGAAAGGATAATGTGAAAGAGATGAAAAGTCACAGACTGCATACGACATTCACCATGCGTACACACTGTGTCTCTCCTATGTAACATAGGAGTCTCCAATTAGTATTTTTCTTACCTTTTTCTTTTTCTCATGTATTATTTTTATAATAAAAATATATAATATTTTATTTTCTATATTATAATTATTTAATCTTCTATTATTTCTTCTCTTTCTTCTAATAACATTAATTTATATAGAAATATTCTTTCTCTCTTTTGTAATTCCTACTATTTATTTGCCTAGTTGGAACCATCTTCACTGCTGATCTCACCCAGAAAAACAATACAACGGCGTCAACACAGATTTCTTTTTTGTAAATAGCCAATTTTGATTTTATCTGAAAGTGTAGAGCATGTTGAATGTGTTTTTTAATGAAAAGTGGATTTTTATTTAAATGTTCTAATAATATGATTTACAAAAATTTTCAATGCAACCTTAACTTTACTCAAATCCTCCATTTCTATAGCTAACCTTCAATTTCATATTTAAAGTATAATTTTCATAAATACTTAAATATAGTTGACATTATTAAATTTTATAATAATTAATTATATACAAAAACTACTTTATTTGCATGAATGTTTACTTCTTATTATAAAATCTCATTATTACGTATAGATACAAAACCTTAGATAAATTTAAAATTATTCCATACAAATACATATTCGTAAATAAAATTTAGTATTATTATATATAAATATAAATCGATAGATACATTTAGTATTATTATATACGAATATAAATATGTAGATAAATTTAGATAAATTCAATAATAATAATAATAATAATATTATTAACATTACAAATAATAATATTAATATCGTTATATTTATATTAATATTATATCATCAATTATAACATTAAATAATAATTTTATTTTCACTATATATGAATATAAATTCATAAATAAATTTAATATTATTACCATTAATATAATAATAATAATATTGATGATAATAATGTTGATAATCGTCATCATAATAATAACAATGATAACAAGGTTTCTTATTAATGATAATATTAATGATAATAATTATAATAACAATAATAATAATAATAATGATAATAATATTCATAATAATAATAATAATATTTATTATACTTATAGAATTTGGATTATTGGTAATCTACAGTAACTTAGGGTAAATATAATCTTTTGTAGTATATATAATTGTAATAGATATTTTACTATTTTCTAACAAAGTAAGGAATTATGTTATACATCTTGACTTAATCTTATTTTTAAAATGTAAAACTATTTCTAAGTAATTTGTAATATAAACATATTTATGCAAATAATATGTATCAAAACCAAAGAATTTAATCAATATGTTTTCAAATTTTAAAGGTCTTTTACATTGATCACTTACCATATACCCTAAATTTCTTAAATTTTACATCAAATACTTTAAATATTATAGTTAAGGTTCTCTTTAATGGTTGAAGATATGAAAAATATTTACATAGGCAGTAAATGCAAATTACAGATTACAAAACAAAAAAAACTCAATTTTAATGACACGTAATTTAAAAAAACAAAACAAAACATATGTCGTAATGAAACATGAAAATCATTTATTACATCTGAACTGTAACCTAGCTTGTGTTGTAACTATTCAATTTCACAGCCACGAAAATCACATGCAAAAGATCAGATGAAGAAGAGAAGCAAGTAAAAGTTGAAGAAGAAAAGTTAAATTTTGCAATAGTAAATCAGTGTGCGGAATATTCTCTGTACCCAACAACCACGACGATGTATAAATACGTGAAGATAGACCTGTTCTTAGGCCCCAATAGTTCTTCCTTTCACAGTCTAAACCTCTTCAGGCTCCATCTTCTCAAACTACCCTTCAAAACCAAAAGGTTCTGAGACAGAGACAAAGAGAAAAAAGCTGGATCGAAACCTCGCAGGAGAAAAATGTGGCACATGGTCGTGTTCGACGAGGAAGAGAAGGAACTTGGTCGGCAACAAGCCCCAGGATCATGCCCTTATTGTGGTGGCAAGGTTGAAGCCATGGATGTTGAGATCCAGTGGAAATTTTGCTTCTTGCCCATGTGCATCAAGATCAAGAGGAAGTTCTTCTGCACTTCATGTGCCAGGCGTTTAGAATTGAACTTTTGAACAACTTGTGATTATTATTATTATTATTATTATTACTATAATTATCTTCACCATAAGCATCATTTTATATAATACATATAACCCTCTTGCTAGATTTTGGCTATGGAGAGACAAACACACACACCCTCTCTCTCCCTCTCTCTCTTTCTCCATCTTCATATCTCAAGTTTTTGTTTTGCCTTGTTGAATTTTGAGATTTTGACCAAGGTTTGCGTGTAAATGGATTGATTTATGTTTAATTGTGTACCCTCTTTCGCCTTCTTCCTGTAAACTGATATTGATTCTGTTGAGCAATGAAATTTCACTTTTTTCTTCTTCACTCTCCTTCTGTGCTTTGTTTGGTTCAATTTTGGAGTCTGGAAGTGCTTTCTCAGTCTGTGTTGATGTTGCTGGAAAAGTGATTTTTGGTAACTGAATAATTGGTTGATGAGTATTTTTCTATTTCTTTTTCTTTTGGAGGAGACACTGATTGAAAATTGTTGAGCTATAATCTCTTGATGAGTTTGGTTTGAGGCAGAAACATGTTTGTCTTGTGACACTTTCTGTTATCTGTGTAGGAGGGTTTGATTTGATGGCTCAACAGCTATGGTACCTCCAATTGGTCCTAATTAAACTTTTATTTATTTATTTATTTTACTTGCCATTGCTATTATTATTATTATTATTATTATTATTTTTGTTTAATACAATAATATTTTGAAAATAGACCAAATATTTTAAGCATTGGCAGACACTAGCAGTCATTTCCATAGGTCCATCATGTCTGCTGCTTCTGATCTCAGAGAGCATCTTCTGTAATGGATGAGACGCAATTAACGCCAATTGATTAGGGTTATAAAACAATAATTAACAACGGCAGCAAACGTAAAAAAAGTTTTTAATTTAACTCTAGTCTAATCTAATTTAGACTAATTCTGAAATGTAATGTTTTTAATGGACGAATATCTCTTTTTGATTTGATGAATCATATACCTGCGTAGAGTATGACTATTATTTATTAATTATAAAATAACATTTCTAAATCCTTACTGAAACGTACACTCTAAAAACTTAATTAGACTGAAAGAATTCTACAGTAATAGATCTATGCAATCTATGTAAACGTAAACAATATTTATTTTTATAGCAATTGTTGTGTCTTACAATTATGTTAGGATTCTTTTGATTAATTGATAATCTAAAAGGTTTACATTAATGAGAATATTGATATTAAATTATGTATTAGCGTATGGGCGGAGATATAATGTTGCTTATTTCATCTTTTGGATTAGTTTATTTAATAATAACTCATTGACATTTATTTGCAAATTTATTTTGAATACTCAAAAGATTTGCGGATAATCCTTTTTTCTATGTATGATTAACGTCGACTTCAATGTATTATTTTAATTCACGATAAGAGAAAGTCACCCCATAAATTTGTATGACTATAAAAATGTTCGACCCATTTATTGTTAATTTGTTGGATTTGGATAACGAAAGTAAAAGAAATAAAAAATAAGATGTTTTCAAAATATTTTCGGTTAGACGGAAGAAGGTAAACAAATGTTTTTTTTTTTTATGGGGAAAAAACAGAGGAAAAGGGTACATAAAATTATATAAATACTTCAAAATATAAAAATAAGAATAATTTAGAATTTAATTTCATTAAGTAACTTTCCTTTTCTTTTATCTTAAACCATTTTTTTCGTCTTTCCCTCTCTTCTTCATTTTTCCTTTCATATTTGACACATCAATTAAGAGAAAGATTTATTTTCAATTTTTCCGTTCCTTTAAAAAAAATGTAAAATTGAATTAGATTTAAATATATTTAATATTACAGTCTTTTTTAATAAGGTTTATTAAATATACATATCATGTCATTCATTCTCCAATTATGATCAAATCACTTACAAGACTTTAATTTAATGCCTAAGATGTTTATTCTGGGTTGGTTATTTTGAAACAAATATATAAACAATACTTTATATAAGGATAATGTTAAAAGCAATTATTAAAAAAATGTGAAAAAATTCAACAAAAAAGACATTTCATGTTAGAATTATTAAAGTGGGATTATTTGTTGATGAATGTAGAAAGAGAATGTAAGACAAATAAAACAAAATCCAATAAAAACGTGATGAGGAAATTGACTTTTACCATGTGTTGTTGATGATAACTACAAAATTCAAAGGTGATTTGATTTCTTTCATCATTCATGCACCGCATGAATTTTTCGAAATATGTATAACGAGAAAAAAAGTGATTTATTGAGAACCATAAAAAGTTATATTTATTGATAACTTTGTAATTGTAACTAAAGGCATATGATAACCAATGATCACAAGGAAAGAGGAAGTGACAAAGAAAGAGGGAGTGAAGGCTTGTATTGAAAATATTATTTATATTCCTAATATTGCGTGTGGATAAAGTGTATTTTGTAAATTTGCACAAGTGAAACAATCACAATAATTCTGTCATGATTGTCGTGTAATTAAGAAATCCTAAATTTAAGAGATATAATTAAGAAATCCTAAATTTAATAGATATGTTTGTTTGTGAGGAAAGAAATAGTAAAATTAAAAAATAAATAAAGAGTTTATGGAGTTTTTTTGTTCTTATGTATCTTGTTATATGACTTTTATTTTAATAATGATGTTATTATGTGTTTAGGAATGTATGTATGTGTAAATGACATTATCTGTTATTATATTCACAAGTGATTTTGGACTTCTCATTTTTAATCTTCATTAATTGAAACATTTGTAATAGGAAATAAAAAACAAAAAAAAAACTTTAAAACTTTTGCCGAAAATGATTCACATTCATGTGATCTATTAAAAGTTTTATTCTTCTATTCTCTGAGTTTTCATATAGGTTGTTTATATTTATCTTTTCAACATAAATGTCATACATATCAAATTCATAATGATCATTTTCAATAATATTAATTGTTTTTCCAAAATTACATATTTCATCATGAATATGAATCACTTCATCCACCATCTCTCTCTCTCTAGTGGAACCATGATTATTATCAAAAGTCTTACCACACTCTCAATCTCCTTAAAACTCTCATTCTCATCAAATTTATTTTTCAAAGGTATAAAGATGAAAGTAGAGTTTGAATGAATAACAGGGTGGCAAGAGTCCTTTGCAATGAAATTGATTAAGTCATGAACATCAAATATGTCAAATGTATTTAAGTTTATGTTGTGAATTGTGAATTGTGGATTGTTTCTCAACTTTCTTTATAAAGTGGACAATAAAATTCATAATTACCTTTGAATGGACACCTATAAGGCATCTCATCTTTTCTCTTATGCAAATCAACCAATTTTTTCTTCAATAAATATCCTTACACACACTATCAATATGTGTAGTCCTAAGAAAACATGTGGTCCTCCATAAAAAATCCTACGTTCTAAAAACAATTACAATTAATAGTGAAAATAATCAAAACAATGTTTGGAATCCTAAAAAAATTTATTTCTCATGAATTTGTTTTATTTCAGTCAAAACCCGAATCCTAAAAAATCTTGCTTTTACATGTTGTCTTTCACAATTATTGTTAAGTTCAGAACTAGAATAATCAATTATCGATCTCGTAACTATATCGACTACACCTTTGTTGCTTGTTTAGAAACCCTAACTTAAGAATTCCAACAAATCCTCACTCTGTTTTCAAACTCCTCTCGATTTGAGAACTTGTTAAATGCCTTGGGAACTTGTTGAGTTGGACACAAAAGAAGGTAAGGTTAATTTGATCTTTCCTATTAAAATAAATAATTTTACTCAATACCATTATTTTAGAAAATGTCCAAATAGGAATACAAGTGATATAGTTATAAATCTTAGTAAGATCACTGTAATTTGCTCTTTGCTTTTAAAAGAGTATTGTCAAGTAAATAGTATGTAGCAATATTTATTCTTTAAGTTTTAATTTGTTTAATTTATTTTAAATTTAATATTTATTTATCCACAAGTGTAAAATGATAAAACCAAGACCTAATACAATGATGATTTTAATAGAATCGTCATTGATTATTGATTGGTGGCACATTTTTACAATTTGATCGAACTCTACTACAACATTTCCTATAGAACTATCATCATATACCCATTATATGTAGGATAAGGCGTGACTCTTTTTGCTTTTTCATTCTTCATCTTCTTCTCTATTATATTTTCTTCTTTGTTGCTCTTCCCCTTTGGATTGCTACTCTCCCCACGTCAGTGCTCTTTGTGGCATTAGTCACCCTCATAGTTGATTGGTGCTTTTATGGTTGTCCACACAAACTGGTATTCTTGATATTGGCGAGTTTATTTGTATCCTTCACGCTCACTGCCACCATTGTGTCACTTGATCATCGTGGCCATGAGTTGGGTGTTGCCATATGACCGTCACACACTATTCTCCTTATTGTTGTTGACATGCCCACCACCAACATTATCCCTTCCTCTTCAATATCCAAGTTAGTATTTCTTACTCTAAATCTTTATTTTTTTTAAAGATTGATGTATTAGATGATTATTTTTTATTCTAAGCTCGTATTTGAGTTGTATTTTTACTATAGTGTGCTTAATAAATTTTTTGAATGCATTAGTATTGAGTTTGAGATGTTTGAACCCCGACAAATTAAATTGTTTACTTTTTAGAAGTTCATATATTTTAGGTCATACATAAATTTGGATTTATGAATGTTGATTTCGTTTTGGCTAGATGATATTACAAATAGCTTATAGAACACATGGACAACTTATTTTATCAATTTCTACTACTCATTAGGTTATATGATATTGAAATAGTTTCTAGACTTTATTTTTTTAAAGGTTTCACTTAAAGGTTTCACTCATGGTTTTTATGTTTCAAAATTCTTAACACATGACATTTACAATATTTTTTATATATTTATTTTTATTATAATTATTTTTCATTAAACCATATATTATTAATTTATACTTTCATATATGATATTGCTAATTTATATTGTAGTAGAAGAATAAACAGTTTCTTTTAAAAGGAAATTAGAATACGGTTCTGAATGCAACCATCATGGTACGTGAACCTATAATAATGCTTATTATTAACAATCATCGTCATATTTGCTTGATATGACGATATTTTTCAACCATATTTGTTTTATATTTTTATTATTAAACATTGTTGAAAACTTTCACTCTTAACAATAGATTGAAATAATTCATAGGAATCATCATTAAAAATATCTTTTACAGTGATGTATTGTTATTATTACCTTTTTGTTTATTTATTTAAAATAAATTAAAATGATGGTTTTAATATTTTAAAAGTTTGAATTTCTTCTTGTCCAGTACTATTTACACTATTTTATTTTATTTTAAACAATAACAAAAAATAGTAATAAATGAAATAACTCTCCTAGCTTTTAAATTATTTATTTAAATTTTGAAAAAAAATCATATTTATACTCCTTATTTTCTTAAAAATATTGATAAAAATAAAATTTATGCATACATTGTTTGAATTTAAATATTGGTAATAATGAGTAAAAGTTCAAATGGCAAGGACTTATTATTCTATGCACATGTTTTTCAACATTTTATTTGTTAGTCTCAAATAGCAAGAATATGCTTATTATTCCATTCGTGTGTTTGTTCTTAAGGTCAACAAAAAGACCAGAGAAAGTGACATTCAAGAAGACAGAAATAAGCAACTTTGCCTTTGTTTCTTATCTGTAATAGTAATTTGGGGACCCTTTGGAAGGTGAAGTAGGAGATTTCAATGTTCATTCAACCATTCAACATGCACATGTGTCAACTTTATTATTATATTTCTGAATTTTATTAGTTATTTTATTTTATTGATAAAAGTTTCAGTCAAATCTTTTAATTTTAAAAATATAACCAAGTTTCTCAATTTTTAAAAATACGATAATATAACCCTTTTTATATGGAGATGATGGAATTAATTTTATAAATTTTCACTTTATATATCTTGGTTATAGATTTTTTAAGTGTAAATGAAAATTGTTATTTTGCGTTTGCTAACTATTTAATTGAGTGTGAAATAATCCTATTGTTGTATTTTAAAAATTAAAAAACCTAATCAATAGTAATGTAAATTTAATAAAATAAATTAATAGAATAAAAATATAATTAAACACAAAATATGAAGTTTATAAATTTCGTCGTAGAAAGAAAAAAAATAGGAACGAGAGAAGAATTGTATTTCCAATTGCTTTTTTTTGCAAATCTCAAACCCCATCTGATAAATGGTTTGATATGAACAGTATTTTTGGTTAAATTGTCAAAGTTCAATATAGTCTCCATAATTAAAAGAATTTTTACTAAATCACTTTTAATTCTAATTCATTCAAATAGTCTTAATTGCTTCAAGTAGCATCCACTGATATTTGTTACTACATGTACTTCAAGCTCCAATAAAACACAGTTTTAGAGACGAATACAAACACTTGAGTATTACTTCTGAGTCTACTTTCTAAAAAAAGAGCACCTAAATTTCAAACTACTTTCTTCTTGTATTTTCTTATGAGGGATCTTATAATTGTACTACTCTTCAACTTCAAAAACTATTGATAGTTTGCATCTTTCTAACTATTAGAAATTCAACAATATATTAAAAGTTTTACATAAATAAAACATTATGTATAATATATAATAAATTAAGACTTATAACTGGATAATATTATGATTTTGAGTTAGAAATAGTGTCGTAATTTTTTATATGAATTGTTCGCGACTTATTTATTTATCTTTTAATTTAATTTACAAAAAGTAAATCATTTAAAGAATATTTAGAGACATTATTTAAACTTTTATGAAATCTGAAAATTATTTAAAAAATTATCCTATTCTTTCGCTATTCGTTCTTGAAGTCATTTACTCTGTTGTATTTGTATTTAATAAAATATGTATTTGTATCAAAAAATTAAAGAAAAGTCATAAAATTTGTTGTTATAAACTATCTGATTATATTTAATAACATATAGTCTGTAATTTTTATACTTTTTTAATTTAATTTTCACGAAATCAAAAAATAATTTATAGTGTTCCTATTCATACTTTTCAAAATGATAATATACATGAGTAGCTATTTCTTCCATTCTAAACCTTTACAACAAGTGTCTTAAACATCTTTTTAAGACCAATTGAACTATTCTTCTCTCCTCATTAGCCTTGGGATAATTCAATATTTAATGCATTTTATCTCATCAATTTACATTGAAACATAAAATCTTTTACAAAGTTTATATCGTAAGCATTCTCTTATCCTTTCTCGCTCAAGCTTTTGGTTTGGTGTATAATACTCCAGCTTTAGAGAAAAATATTAAAGTCTTCATATATATAATAGCTAATGATATTATGATCAATTATATTTATTCCATATTTATATCATTAGTAAAAAATAGTAACTAAATATTAAGTAATTATATCATTAGACATTTTCTCGCTTTCTCCCTTTTCAATAATCATCTGGATTGTTTTTGATATATGATGACATTTTTCATATTCTTGTCTTTTATTTTACATTTAATTAATTTTACTTTATTAAAATTATATCTAGTTTACTCTTCTATTCAATTCTTTTACATTCGTTTTTAATATCTTTATATTATGTGCATTGCATTCATTTTTTTAATTAAGATTTTAATTAACTTTTATCTTCTCATTTTACAATTCTTCTATTTTTTCCAGTCAAAATTTCAAAATCTAACACATAAAATTACAAAATAAAAATAGTTATGTGATATATATATTAATAAAAATTCTGAAATGTTAATAACTTTAAATATAAACTTTAATTTTTATAATAATGAATTAAGAAATTTTATTATGTTCATTTAAATCTATTATTTTAAAAACTTTATAATATAAGTTGAAAATTGTAGAAATTTCTAAAAAATTAAATGATTATAAGTTGTTTAGATATTTAAAACATTTCACTTTGAAAAGGTAGACTATTTTTTTTTTAATTTGCACAGTTTGTAATAAAAGTGACTATATTATCGTTGGACAGTTTCTTCCCGTGCAGGTGTTATCTATATATGGATTGGATCAATCCTTAGCAAACACCTTTTTTCTGAAAAGGTTTATTTATTATAAATTACAATTATTAAAAAATTATTAAAGGCTAACCCTGGTCCCTTAACAACATAAAAAATTTAACTTAAAGTGAAGATATATTTACACATTTTGTTAAGGGGATTGGTATGGAAGCTTTCAATTATTTTAGCATGTGCAATTATAGTCTTTCTTCTACTATATCAAAATGAAATTAGCCTTTTGACTTAATAGATTGGAGTAGAAATATAGTTTTAGAAAATACCTACAGCATGATATGCTAAAATTATGATATATTTGATCGTTATAAATATTAATTGAATACGGTATTTTAATAGTAATCAATTTCATTATTTAAGTGTTAGACTTAAACCAAATAATCAATGAAATATTTATGAATAACTGAATATATCTTTTATTAATTTGATTGGTGAAAGTTAAAATATCTATAAATACATATTAATGTCTAAGAAAACTATTTACTATTAGAATTAATAAGATTTTATTGACTTGAGAAGAGTCTAAATTTCTTTCAATACTTGATAATTCACCTAGAAATCATGCTTAAGAAAATACACAAACTCAAAAAACAAGAGTTAACAACTGAAAACCCTAATGCATGGATCATTCTAGGGAAGAGTCGATGTTACAAAAGGAACGGGAGAAAGCCAATATATCATGGGGTGTTTCAGCTCTTTCTTTGTCACTACCATCTGATATTATGGATTCACCAATCACCCTTTTGCTCACTGTCTCACCCTTTCTTCCCTTTTCTTCCTCATTACTGTTCTTTGATCCTCCTTTTATCTCTTCTTCCTTCTCCACCTCCTCTCTCTTCTCCTTATGTGCCTCCATAACCATAACCTCACTTTGTCTATGTATGTTGGTTGTGAAAGGACAATATGTGACTGCACATGTCAAATCTTTGAACATCACCACCACAATTTATGGGTACACCTTCACAATGGGACAAACAACGTAGTTATCTTTAGGGTTTTCAAAATGATGATGTGTGGTTACACTTGTCGTGTCTTTGGGCAGGAACAACTACGTGTCATTCTATGGCAGCATCTCACACTGAAAGTAACATGACAGGACCTCAATCATGCAAATTCGAAATGATAAGAATCACGAATTCATGCTGACGCATTTGACATGCACACCAAACCACCATGTTAATCTTCTTAATGTTTTTTTATAAGTTAACAGGAAGAACAAATTCGTATCCAATCTCAATCTCTTTGCTCTTCTTTTTCTTGGAAGGGTGTGGATTTTAAATAATGTATGAAATCAAGAAGTGAAGATATTTTCTGATACCTATTGTATTTTGTACAGTGTAAATCAAATACCCCTAAAAGAGAGTCATTATTTATGCTTTTAACTGTCACATAATTAACAAGATGTTAGCTTTTAAAATGCATTTCGATCAAATGCAGAAGAAGAACAATTAACTGAGAATGATGTTTTGCTTATGATGACTATAGCGACTAATAGTTGACATAATAAGCACATAAGAGAACAGAAGCAGAATTTTGCCTTCACAGATAAGATTTTAAGCAAAAAGACACAATTTGCAAGCAATTGACTTGCTGGTGAAAAGATAGGACCAACCGACACAGGTTGGACCATCCATATCTTTGTCATGTGATCTGCCACATAAGAAGTATGAGAAAAAAATACAGAAAAAATGTGTGAAAAGACGAAAAGAAGAAAACCAAATTATAAAAAATACGAATGAGTTGTCATCATGAGTATAGTGTAGGGTAGACATTTGGGTTGGTATGTGATGACTCGTCCCTGCTTTTGTTAATATATATATATATATATATATATATATATAATATTGAGATGTTCTCCTAACTTAAAAAGTAGGATTTTTTTTTTTACAACAAGAAAAGAAAATAGAAATTCAATTAAATCAACTCAATATATTTTATATTATCTTATTGAGAAAGGGTTTTGTATGATTGAGGAATAAATTTACAAGTAACACGGCTAGTATTTATTCTCCATGAGTTGTCAATTTCCATAAAATGTTTCATCCGTGAATCAAAGTCTATCTTTATTTTTATATAACTAAAATATTGTAAATACTTCTATTAGTTGTTATATCTATAAATATTTCCAACTATATTTCTTGTTTCAGTTGAGTGACCATATCAGTAAGAAGTACACTCATAATTATTATTATTTTATTAGTAATAAAGTATAAGCACTTGGAGTGCTTGAACAAGTTACATGGATTTAATTAAGGTTACATTCTAACTAACTAAATCCCACAATTAATTAGTCTTTCAAACACCTCCTCACTTTCTATATTTTGTTTGTACAAAAAATGATTGGTGGCCTTGTACATATTGATGAGGTTTTTCACCAAACTAATACAGTGAAGAATAGTGGTCAATTGATTGATAATGGATCTATACATATTCACGTGAGTCTTTATCTTTGCATGTTATCTTTTCAATTTCATTTATTTACTATAAATTTGTTTTTAATGGAAAGATTTTGATAGTAAAATTTATTAAGCAACGTGTAAGTCTACATGTTTCTTGGTATAACAAAATTCACACCCTTAAACCCTATTGAAGAGAAAGGACTTACCAATCAATGTGGTGGTAACAGTCGATGAAAAATATAGAGGAGATGTCTACAATGTTGGAGATCTTGCTCATGGCTATTAATGTGGGGAACAATTTCATGTAGCAAAGAGAAGCATCTTCTAGTCAAACTCATAATTAAAAGGAGATTAACCAGGGGAGATAATGACTTTCAACTTGTTAAGAGGAGATTCATCCAATTCTAGACATTTCTTGATGTTATCTTCTAGTTCTTACCATCACCATCAACAGTTTTATAAATAATTTTTCAACAGCAAAATAACCACCAATAGCAGCAAGACAGCAATGAGCACATAGTTTTCTTGGATATTCTGATTATTAAGATTTCTAAGGGGATTTGTTGTAGACTATTTATCATTTCATTTTCTTATTTAAATTGTTGAAACTAAACACTAACAACTACTCAACTTTTACCACTTTATTTCATCATTTTATGAAGTACTTGTTACATTAGTTTCCGGATCCAGTTTTTGTATTGATTTGAACAATATTAAAAGAATTTTTGAAATGTTTATATGTAGCTTGAAAATTAGGGCAAGAAGTAATTCATGAAAAAAGAATTAGTTTCATGAGGATGTGTGGTCCATGTGAAGTTGATGGTGTTCATGTCACAGGTCATTTTGAAAAAGAAATGGTCTACTGTTGGACATTAACATATAGAGTACAAAATAGTCAGCTAATGTATTATCAAACTTTTGTATGACTTGCTAAATAACAAACATTAAAGAGAGTCTTTTTGAATTTTTATTATTTTTGTCTGACTTTGGCTATTCCCTTAATGCACACAAATTATACGTTAGGAGGTAGTGATTTTGGATATGTGAAAGAAATTGTGAGATTCATAAATTGAGAAAAATAATTTAAGTTTGGATGCTGGTTTGAGTGGTTGAAGACGTAGCGTTAGTCATGTCCAACAAGAAGGTTGCATCATGTAGTGTCAGTCTTTTCTTTGAACAGTGCAGACATTAGTGAAATCATAAATTACAATTTCTAAAAAACATAAAACCTTAAAACTACGAAGTTTGATAATGACTAAATTAGGTTTGGTTAGAACAAAAATCATTCAAATTGTTTAGAATTAAAATAACCTGTTACTTTAAAAATTCTAAGTTGTTTTTATAGTAAATTAGATAAGAATGTACTTTATTTTAATGTAATAATTACTTCTAAATTTCAAATATATTCAAGCTTAATCACTACTAAATACAATCGAAAATTATTTTTTAAATTTTATAAAATTTAAAAAACAAAAAAAACAAAAAAATTGAAACATCTTGATCAAATTATATATAAAATTTAGGGTAATCTTCCGAAGAATAATAACAGGTCTCCGATCCTTCGAATTTCCTCCAGAAAGTGCCTAACCCCGAATTGCACTACCAAGTATCAAAATCCAAATCTAATAACTAAGCAATGATGAATCAAATACCTCAATCAACTAAAGCATTCAAAATAATAAATGCACAAACAAAAACAGTCTTAGCCTCAAAATTTATAGTAACAACCATTTGACAACTAATTCATCCTTCTAATAAGCTCGTTTATGTAATCTTCCCTGTTGCCAGCGTCACCTCCTTCAACATAATGATTTCTTTTCTTCTCCAAACCACCAAGGGGAGCTTTGAGCTTGAATGGCCATAGAAAATTGTTTGCCTCCTTGAAGTGAGGTCCAACAGTCATGATCTCATGGATCAGATCTTCAATGCAAATGATCCCATGCTTCCCCAAAGTCTGGTATTGAATATTAGGTCAGTGAAAAAACTGAGTAATAGAACAAGCAATGATAGAATTTAAAGATGACTGTGTACTCCAGACAGACCTGTTCAATAATAGAATTGTCAGTCAGAGCAATTCTCTGCTTGTTGACTTTTCCAAAGCCCCTCTTGTAGATCAATTCTTTTACACTCTTCAAATTAGGGTACCTGAAGTGGATTGGTAAATATTAAGAACCCATGGTGCAAGTAATGAACCATGATAATCAAAGGTGTTTGAAATTTTACATACCCGTAGGTAACATAAGGCTCTACCCTATGCAGCATATTCAAGGTTGCTTTGTTCACTTTAAGAAAGACGCCATTAAAAATCTGCAGACAAAATAAACACATCAATAAAGCCATACTCCAACTTTGCTTAGAAATGCGGCAAACAGATAAGCTGGCCAACATCAACATCAACATCAAAATTTAGGGAATAAGACAGAGAGCTAGGTAACCACTAAAAGAGATCATATAAATGTCCAATTGGGGAAATGGAGATACAAAATAATATAGATGAGCAAAAGAGATTTCTAAAATCACATCTTTTTAAATCAACATTTACAATATAGATCAAAATATGCCATGGATGCTATAAACCTTCAAAATTAATAAATTAAATCTTACATCTTAAAGTAAGCACATAAAGGTCCATGAAGAATAATTAGTGGCACATGGTAACTGAACAGCAACAATAACTGCAGATTGAGAAGTAATATCTAGCACACACTCACACCAGGACACTTTCACAAATGATTGAACATACTTCACACCTCCGTTTCCACAATTGGAGCTGTGTTTCACAATGAAAGTGGTTTAGTCCGATGATCAAAGTTCACCCTCACATTGTGAAAAAAGCTCGAAAAGGGTTTTGCAAACAGTGTTTGGTGGGTGAAAACCTTCTTATAGGGTGTGGTTTAGCTTGATCGACAAAACCAGAAAAATTTCTAAATGATTCTGGCAAAGCATGATTAACTTGATCCTAGCAAGATCCATCCAAGAGAAATTATAGACTGGGATTATAATCATTTAAGCCAGCAAAACGTGTAGAATTAGTATTTCTACAAGTCAAAACACCATTTTAAATGATTCAATATTCAACATTATATCTGTCGAAGGATTAGTAGTTGAGTATATGGCAAACCCACAAAACCCAGGCTTTGTTAGAAAAAGAGCAACATGATTTTTCCTTAGAAAGGCAACAAAAGAAACTCATTTAGAAACATCATTATTGGCTCTTCTTTAAGTTCAGGGGGCAGCATTAAAGGATTCCTGCAAGTAACATACTTGCCCACTCAAACACACAAACATCGAAAAGCTCAAATTACTACAGCATGTTTAAGCCAGACATTTAACCCTACTTCCTCCAACCAATGTGGTGTTACTTATCAAGCCACCGATTATGACCAAAACCAAATGCAGCAATTCACTAAGCGACCTCTAATACAAATAATAAAAAAAAAAATCTCAATTTGTCATTGAAAGCTACCTGTCTCAAACGCAGAAGCTGCAGAATCTTCCTTGTTTTGGGATCCATGGCATTGATACTGGCATTTCAAAAATCTCATTTATCAACCATAACAACAAAAAGGGAAGAAATCTAAACATTGTTATGATATTCTAATATATTAAGTAATTAATAATTACCCACGAATCCTGATGATGAACAAGAGCTTAGTTTCGGGGTCAACATAAAACCCACCCTTAAGCTTGGCTTCACGCTTCAACCTAATTAGTTCCTTTTGCTGAAAACACACGCACACGAAATTAAAAACAAATCAAAACAAATAAACTAAAAAAAAAATATTAATGCAATGATTTCAATTTTGCTTAAACACCTGCTCCTCGTATTCCTTTGCGTACTGTTTGGCTCTGCTAAAAATCAATTTCCGCGTTTCGAACCTCTTTTTCTTTGCGGCTTCCAGTTGCTGCTTTTTGGCCAAAGCCCACTCCTCATTCCTTTTCTGCTTCTTCACCACCGATTCCGGAACCATGGCTTTTGCTTCCCCTTCGCCCATCCTTCACACAACAAGGTTTCAATTAATCATATGCGTGTAGCTAACAGCAAGTGAATGCAAATGCAAACAAATTCTCAAGATTTTGATCATTCATTCAGAATTCATCATTCATGATTCATCACAACACCAACAAATGAAAACACAGAGAGAGACTCACTCGGTGTTACGCTGCTTGCAACGGCGGAAGGGTCACTCAGCAGAGATATCTCCGAGTTTTATATATAACATAGGGTTTTCTCTTTTAGGTGCTTTCTTAAGCTTTGTGGGCTTTCTCTTCTATGCTGAATTATTGGGATACCTTACTTTTTAATTATTGGGCCTATTCCCTTTGGGCAAACACTTCTTGCACCCATCATTTGTGACCTACACGCTCCATCAATTTCAAAAGACTTGAAAATACCTTTAGGTGATGCATGCTGAAAATAATTTTCGAAATATATTTTTCAGAAATAAATCTCGTACAACATTTTCCAATATATAAATTTTATGTTTCGGAGTATATTTTCTAAAATATATTTTCAGGACATTGTTTTAATATTCTGAAAAATGTTTTTCATAACCTATTTCTAAAAAGTATATTCCGAAACGTACATTTACGTTTCAAAAAAATATATTTTAGAAATTATATAAAAAACACTTTTGAAAAAATAACTGAGAAAATATTTTAGTCATTTTTGCATCTGTGATGGGTACAGGTAAAAATATATGGGGTGCAGGAAGTTTTTCCCTCCCTTTGTTAATAATTGGGCCTATTCCCTTCGTGAAACCCTAAACTCAAATCCCAATATCTGATTCTAAAGTAGCAGGGTAACAAAGTGAAAATTCTAAGACAAAGAGATTAGAGATACGGTAAATTTAAAATATAATTAAAAAAGGATCCATCCTTAAGTTCTTTTTTTCTTTTTTTCAAGAAACTATGATTAAAGCTATTTGGTCAATCCAACAGATTATAATATTCGCATAAAGTAATAAAATGACTCGAATATACTTTCAGAGTGTTTTAAGTGAGAAATGAAAGTGATTTTTTTTATTTTATTCTTTGGGTATATTATCATAGATTCTTTGAAGGTGACTAGAAGTTTTTGTTCTTAAAAAACTCATCAATTAAATAAATATTTCAGAAATATCGTAAATTTATGAGTTTAGACAAATTATCATTATATTCATATCTGCTAAATAACTTGACCACAATTTAATAATACACATAATCAATACAATTTTGTTGATAAATTATTACTTAAATAAAAATTTGATTATATTTGTGTTTTTAAAATAAAAATATAATCAAAATTTTAAGAAAATAAGCATAAAAAACAAAAACAAAAAAACTAAAGAAAATATGAAAACTTTAATCAATAATAAAAGAGACAGAGATAAAATGTTGGTAAAGAAATACACAATATATTCAATCATTTAGATTAGTTTTGGGTAGAAAATACTTCATACTTTAAAAACCATAAAATTGCACTGATTGTATGCCATATGCACTTAAATGGTAGTTGAGCAAATGTCTGGTCCAACTTTTACTAATTACTCCATCAGACATTTGTTGGGTTTCAAATAAACCATTGAAATTCAATAGTTGTTAAAATGTATTTTAGAATTTTTTTTCTAAAATATTTTGTCATAAATATTGTCATTTTTCTCAAGATATATATTATACTCTAAAAATTATATTGATTTTCATAATTTATATTTTCACATAAATTTATTCTTTTGACCTCATCAACATGTAAAGTTTCTTTCGAGACATATATTATTGTCTAAACTATCTCGATTTTTACCGTACATTAATAAATGTTTATCGAGCTAATTTCTCTTATCATAACACTGATTTAATTTCACTTGCCTTTCCCATACAACACTCTTTCATAATTCAACAAAATACAAAATTAATTCAATGGTTAATGAATTTGATTTAAACTTGATTCCTTGGAGAAAAATTCTACATTACTTCGAAATACTAATGAACTTTGCCAAACAGCTAATATTAAAATTAAATACTTAAATCTTAGATTGATATATTGATTTATTATACCAAAGTTTTAACCTATATCATATTTTATAAAGTGACTTTTCAACAACAATTAAAAAATTACGAAATCTTGATTTAACCAAGTGAATCAAGCAAACACCTATAATAAGGTAAAAACAATTCATTGAATATCGTAAAGTATAAAATTGCATTTAATAAAATATTAAAAGCGACTTTTGAAGAAAAAACACACCTCCACTAATTGACTACGAAGAAAAATAGAAATTTATATTATATTTGTAGAAACAAAAGACAAAACAACATCTAAGATACTGGTTTTAAACATAAAATATATGCATTTCACCCACATACAGAGTGTAGTAAGAATTGCACAATAACTTTATAGGAAAAATCATCCATTACTTCTTGATTACTAGTTAATTAGTCTTGATAATAGGCTACTTGAATAAGTGTCATCATATTAATCACTATCTTCATATTCTAAAGTTGTGGTTAGTTGGTTGAGTTAAACAAGAGACACAACAAGATTTAAGATTTGAAGATATTAATTTTGAACATAAAATACATGCATCTCATCCACTTATAAAAGAGTGTGGAGTAGTCTCTATCATAGGAAAATTCATAGAAACTGCATAATAATTAATAAAAGAAAAATTAAAGATGATGGCATCACATAATGAAATTAATAATTTAGACAGGCACATTAAAGTCGCACAATAAGTTTCCACGAAATTTCATACATTAATTATTGATTGGTGGTTGATTGAACTTTACCAAAACATACATCATTAAAATAAATGATATCATAGCCATCATCATTATTTTTATATTCTAAAGTTGAGTCATATATATTATAAAAATATGGTTGATTAAAGAGAAAAATTAAAATTAATTTCTTCATAAATTAAAATTAAGTCATATAATAAAAACTCTTTCACACAAATTCTCTTATTTTTATAATTAGGTACATGAAAATTTACTAGCATTTTTTAAGAAATTATCAAAATATAGATAATTTATATAAAAAGTACAAAATTAAATAAATCTTGTTTGTAAAGTACAATTTTATTTTTCAAATATCGTATTCTATAAGTAATGTTTCAACTGTTTATTTTTCATAATATAATATTAAAAGTGTATTCCCTGATCACAATTTTAGTATAAAAGAAATAAGAAATAATGTCTAAACATGATTTTAATATAAAATTTTAATAAACACAAATATATGAATCAAATTGTATATCTCAAAAATGATATTATATTATTGAAAATAAATAGTTAAAATTGTGTTTGTGACACATAATTTATTTGAGGTCGTATTTTCCAATTATGATTTATCTAATTTATAACTTTCTTACAATTATTCATTTTGAAAATCACATCAAAATAGTAAATTTTATGGGAGAAATTGTGTATTTTATTTAACATGTCTTTTATAAATCTGAATGATCATTTTTAGACTAGAATAATTTTATAATGATGTAACTTTAATTATAAACTTAAATAAAAATGTCGTTTCTTTGTCATTAGATAACCACAATATAACTCAGTGAGATCCTTTTTGTTATACAAAAGAAAATTATATATAATATTAAGTATTAAATTAATATACTAAATAAGATTGTGTGAGACCTGCTTTACATGTCCATAGGTCAAACATTAGTTATTTTCTTTCTCTAAGAAGACCATATCGTTCCGTAATGACCACGTAAAGTTCCTGTGCTATGGATAAGATTTCACTATTTTTTATTTGTTTATTAAAAAAACAAATTTCGAAAAGTTTGTACTATTATGTATATTGCTAGAGGAGTCCTTTTCCAATGTATTATTTTTAATATATTTTTCACTTGTTAAATTTATTTCAAAAAAATAAAATTACCAGTGAGATGCATTAAATAAAGGGTAAGACTTATACAAATTTGTAATATTTTTTCTAATAAATTTTAATTTATAATAAAAATGTATTAGAAAAAGTGATTAATTAACATTTCTTATGCTGTTATGTAGATGTTTAATGACATAAAGTTCAATTAATAATCCTACATGTTTTACAGAGTGTGGAGTTGTTGTCTACTATAAGAACATTTGGAGTATTAAGAATATTAAATATTAGTTTGTCAAAATTGCACCATCTTGTATTTTCAAAAAAAAAAAAAAAAAAAACTGG